>Ga0208297_1000078_pt1 | contig 272766 bp, 258 predicted proteins | sample LMS_cellobiose_e_FD_187367 | JGI IMG/M metagenome (GOLD analysis project Ga0208297, IMG submission 187367) | Rumen-fistulated moose microbial communities from Alaska, USA - LMS_cellobiose_enrichment (SPAdes) (version 2) | ecosystem: Host-associated > Mammals > Digestive system > Stomach >...
ACGCGCGACATCTCTGTGCTGTATGCTTTCGATCTGGAAGCGATGGAGCCGGTATGCTCCAAATGCTTTCCGGGAAACATGCTGGATGCCACATCCTATGGCGCCTTCATCTCTGAAAACAGGATCACGAAGGGGATCATCGTCGGGGACAAAGGCTTTCCCGAATCGGCGGCACATGAACACTTTGAGGCGAACAAGGACCTCCATTACCTGAACCCGGTCAAGCGCAACTCGAAGCTTATCGAGAGACACCACATGCTGGACTTTACCGGCATCCTTCCCGGACATGAAGGGATCACCTTCCGGAAGGAAAAATGTACAGGGACAGACAAGTGGCTCTACTCCTATCGGGACAGCTATAAAGCCTCCAAAGAGGAGCGGGACTGGCTGCGCCGGGTAAAAAAGGACAAGACCTACAGTCTTGAAGTGCTCCGGGAGAAGCAGAAGACTTTTGGGACGATCGTTCTGGAGTGCGACCTGGACCTTCCTGCCGAGACGGCTTATAAAGCCTACGAAAAGCGCTGGGAAATCGAGATCGTCATGCGTTTTTATAAATCCACATGTGAATTCGATGAGACCCGGGTGCAGGATGACTACTCCGTTATAGGGAGCGAGTTCTGCGATTTCCTGTCCACGCTCCTGACCTTCCGCCTGATCAGAGCCTTCGACCAGGCTAAGCTGCTGGAGGAGAGGACCTATAAAAAGATCATGTCCGTCCTGACCCGCGCCAAGAAGGTCCGCTCTGATGGGGAGTCCTGGCAGCTGATCAAACTGAATCCATCCCATGAGGAGATCCTGCAGGCGCTGGAGCTTATCCCGAGGCCGGAGGAACCGCCAAAGAAGAAGCCGGGCCGCCCCAAAGGGAGTAAAAGCAAGCCTGTTGTCAAAGGGCAGGAAGCATTCCCGACAGAAGGCGGGCGCAAACGCGGCCGGCCAAAAGGCAGCAAAAACAAACCGAAATCAAACGATACTGCCGCCGGTCAGAGCTGACGCTCTGCCGGTCGGCACTCACCAACAACCACTGACTATACACCGTATAGTCTAACTGGTTGGGAAAGTACTAATCAAGCAAACGTCAGCTTTTTCTTCTCCCGGACACACTCGTCGAGATAAAGATTGATAAGGGTCTGGTACGGGATGCCAAGTTCTGCTGACATATCCTTGAAATAGGTCACCGTTGTGGAATTCATATTCATGGTGACTTGTTGTTTCATCTTTTTCGCGTAGGGATTTGGTCTTGGATTCAGTTTTTTGATATCGTATTCGTCTCTCATCATTCCCACCCCAGATCTATCTCTGAATAAGCAATCTCCTCAGTCTTGGTCGCTTTTCGCGCTGATATTATTCTTATGATGTCGCCCTCTCCGCGCATGCAGTGACATACGATCAGCATTCTTGCCTTTGCGCTGAATCCGAGGATAATGCTGCGGTCCTCGTCCTGCGAATGATCAGGATCATCAAACATGATAGCCTGTTCATCAGCAAAGACTGTCATTGCCTCTTCAAAAGAAACACCATGTTTTTTTATATTGGACCGCGCCTTTTGCGGATCCCACTCAAATTTCAGTTCATTCATAATTATATTATACTTATGATAGCGGTATTGTCAACGAGGCTATTTCTTCAGACCTGTTCTACATGTTGCCAATGATGATTTTCACTCCTCCTCATCCAGGCCTTCGTTCATCAGGCGGTTGAGCTTCCCGTTATAGTATTCCGCTATCTTCTTTCTGCGGTACCCTTCGAATTCGGCCTTTATGGCCAGCATCTCGTCGACCAGCTCCTCCGCGCTGCGGGGCCTGGTCCTTTTAACATACTGGAGCATCCGCTCCAGGGTCTTTTCGGTGCCCAGGGACGCCGCGACCAGCTCGCCCAGCTCCGCGGGATGGCCGCAGGAGGCGATGGCGTTTACCAGATCCTCGCTGAGTTTTGAAAGTTTCGCACTGTTCATAAAAGTCCTCTGCTCCCGCATCCCTCCCGGCCTCTTACTATGGTGACGCCGGCGTCGAGATACCGCCTATACTTTATCAAAGAACGACAAAAGAAGCCAGAGCGGGTCCTATGAGAATGAAGATGTCCGTTACCGGCGGAGGTTCAGGCAGATCCGGGCCTTCCGCGGGACCTGTCCCGGGACCTTAAGAGGATCAGGCAAATTGGCGCCCATTATCCTTAAAGTGTGTGTTATGATGGGATGGACAAAGGCCGGCGGGAGATCTGAGCAGGCTTTTGATCAGAGAGGTCAGGGGATGGCGTTGAAGGAAAACTACGGTATAGGATCTTTATTGAGCGACTGGTATAAGAGGTTCTTTTTGAGCGAACTGACCGCCCTGGCAGCGGCGGTGGTCACCGTCCTCGGGATGCCGGTCATCTATTATCTGGGGAACCGCTCGGGCGGTCTCGATCTTTCGGGAAAGTATGACCTGTTTTTAAGACTGCTCCTGGTCGCCGCGCTGTACTATTCATTGAAGAAGCACAAGCTCTTCCTGATGCAGGCCTCAGCGGTGGGGCTGCTGTTCTGCATGCTCAGCTCCCAGTCCCATTACGCCCTCAGCGATCTTGCGGTCAGGGATTCCGAGACGTATATCACCATGGGCGCCCAGGGATTCGTCTTCCTCGCGGTGGAGATGATGATACTGTTCATAATGTCATTCGTCTGCATCAATCATTTCATCATCTATGCCTTGAGAAGGCAGGAGATGATCCGGATATACGTGAATCAGATCGCCATACTGTTTCTGATGCTCCTTGTGATAGTCCAGCTGGTCATCGCTCCCATCCTAAGCTTTGAGACGGACTATATCCTTTACGTGTGGACCCTTCATCTGGATGAACTGTTCATATTTATACTGGTCGCATGCGGAGAACTGATACTGACCATCGATCAGAGAGAGGCCGCGCAGGTGTGATGCATATGACGGGAAATAAAAGTCTTTCGATCTGGTTCCTTTTTACCACCATCGTTTCGATATTCAATATCTGCACGATACGCATCTTCGCCGTGAACTGGCCCCTCTATGTGGTGACCGCCAATGCAGTGATCTCCCTTTTCGGATTGATCCTGCACATGCACCTGAACGGGGAGATGGCGAAAAACAGGCTCGTAAAGGTGCTTCGCGCGCTCCTGCTCATCGATTCCGCCTGCGTGTTCCTGATGACAGGTCTCAGCATCTTCATCATGAACAGTCAGTATCATAATCCCCTGGAGCCGGACATGATCGTGTCCTCAGCCGGGGAGATCGAAGCCGCGATGCAGGGGACGGACAAGGCCGTCACTGTTTTCGAGGCGGATGATCTTTATGTTTTCTATCCCAACTACAGCGATATCGAATTCGTTTCCGGGGAGAGACCCTCTAAAAGCGACGGGTCCGCGGATCTGTGCGTCGCCGCGGCCTTTCAGGCGGCCTATAACCTCAGATTCGTGGAAGACGAGGTCGTAGGCTGGCATTCCATAAACGGAAGGCTCGAGCGCGGAAAGCCGGAAAAGAACCTGGGCGCCTTCACCTATGTGGACGGTAATGTGCGCATCTGGAACGTGGACGAAGCGGAGGAGGCAGTCAAGAACGCCGCAGCTTCGGGCGGCACCGGATACCAGCAGTTCATCGTCCTGTACGACGGGGAGCGCGGAGGCCACGACAGCGACGAGTTCAGATGCTACCGCGTGCTGGCGATCCTCAATGAAAGAGCGTGCATCATCGACTCAAAGACGCAGATGCACTACGGTGAGTTCATCTCCGCTCTGGAAAAGCTGGGAGTCAGGTATGCCCTTTACTGCGATATGGGAAGCGGCTGGAACTACTCCTGGTACAGAGATGAAAACGGAAGGGCAGTCGATATCATAGGAACGCCCTGGCCCTTTTCCCACAACTGGCTCGTATTCAAATAATCATTCAGAGCGTCATGCGATCATAAACAGATCGAGGAGCACCAATGGCTAAAATACTCATTATCAAAGGCGGCGGGCGTCCGAAGGGAAATACCGCCCAGCTCACAGAGGCCTTCGCCCGCGGTGCGCGGGAAGCCGGAAATGAGGTTGAGATCGAAAAGACCTCCCACCTGAAAGAAGCTTACGAATTCGGCAGGAGGATCTACGCGAAGGAGCAAAGATGAAACGGCAGTAAAGGCTGCTATTTTTGATCCCGATCAAACCCTATACACATGCGAAACATGATCCTAACGAAAGGAGCGCCATGAAGCTACTGCATCCTGCCGCTGCGGGCACGCTGGAATCCAGCGACGCCATGGTCAGCGTGGAGCCTGCCGAGGGCATAAGCCTTGAGCTCTCGAGCAGCGTAATGAATACATACGGCCGTCAGATCAGAGAGACGGTCCTTGAGACCCTGGAAAGGCTGGGAATCGAGGGCTGCCGGATCTCGGTGGTGGACAGAGGGGCCCTGGACTGCACTATCAAGGCCCGGGTCGAATGCGCGGTCTTCCGCGGCTGCGGCATGTCCGAAAAGGACGTCCCATGGGGAGGTGCGGTGAGATGATACCAAGACCGAGACCTGAGAGATTTCGCCTGCGCAGGACCATGATGTTCCTCAGCGCCCAAAAGCCCGGCCTCATCAAAGACGCCTACATCTACGGCTGCGACAGCATCATGCTGGACCTTGAGGACGCAGTCGCCGAGAACCAGAAGGACGCGGCGCGTTTTTCCCTCTACCACGCCCTGACGACCGTCGATTACGGCGATACCGAGGTCATCGTCAGGATCAACGGACTGGACACTCCCCACTGGCGGGAGGACGTTCGCGTCTGCGTCGCCGGGGGAGCCGACGGCATCAGGATCGCCAAGTGCGAGAGCGCCGGGGACGTAAGGACCGTTGAAAGGGCGGTGCTCGAGGCCGAAAGGGAGTTCGGAAAGGAGGAGGGCAGGACCCTTCTCATGGCCGCCCTCGAGAGCCCCAAGGGCATCCTCAACGCCTACGAGATCTGCTGCGCGTCGGAGCGGATGTTCGGCGTCGCGATCTCCGGTGGCGACCTCAGAAAGAGCCTGCAGACCTCGCCTCAAAGGGACGGCATAGACATGCTGGCCTCCAGGGGCCAGGTGATACTTGCCGCGAGGGCCGCCGGGATCCAGTGCTTCGACACGGTCTTCACCGATCTGGACGATCAGGAGGGCTTCGAGGCCGAGGTCAGGCAGAACAAGGCCATGGGCTTTGACGGAAAGAGCCTGATCAATCCCAAGCAGATCAGGTACGTCCATCAGATCTTCGCGCCGACGGAGAAGGAAGTCCGCCAGGCGGAGAAGATCATAAGCGCCTATCGGGAGCAGTCCGCGGCGGGGGTCGGGGTCTTCACCGTGGACGGAAAGATGATAGATATCGCCTTCATCCCCGGGGCGGAAAGAACTCTTAAGCTGGCCAAAGCCTGCGGCATGTACGAGGGGGACCTGATATGAAGAACGCAGTCGGAAGAGACATCCCTGAATACCTGCTCACGGGCGGCAAAAAGGTCTATCAGGGCAAAAATTACATGGATGGGAAGTACGTCACCAAGGCTTCGCCGACCACGAGGATATATGAGAAGCCGCAGGAGAGCAAGATCGTTTCCGGCCTGGCGGAGGCCCTGAGGCTCTGCGGCGCAAGGAGCGGCATGACCTTCAGCTTCCACCATCATCTCCGCGACGGGGACCATGTGGTCAACATGGTCATGAAGGCCGCCATCGAAGAGCTGGGGCTGGACGGGCTCACCATCGCGGCGACCAGCCTCGGGGCGGCCCACGATCCGGTGGCAGAGTACATCGAGCAGGGGAAGGTCGTCGGCATCCAGACCAGCGGCATCAGAGGCCGCATCGGGGAGGTCATCTCGGCCGGAAAGCTCAAAACTCCCGCCGTTATCAGGAGCCACGGGGGAAGGCCCAGGGCCATCGAGGCCGGCGAGGTCCATATCGACATCGCCTTCATCGCGGCTCCCACCAGCGACTGCATGGGCAACTGCCGTGGTATCGGCGGAAAGTCCGACTGCGGTTCCATGGGCTACGCCATGACCGACGCAAAATATGCCGACCGGGTGGTGGTCGTCACCGACTGCCTCGTCGATTTCCCCAACATGCCGGCGAGCATAGAAGCCATAGATGTGGACGCGGTGGTGGTGGTCGATTCCATCGGAGATCCGAAGAAGATCGCCAGCTCCGCTGCCCGGATCTCCCAGAATCCCAGAGACCTGATGATGGCGGAGAACGTGGCGAAGGTCATCGCTTCGACCCCGAATTTCAAGGACGGCTTCTCTTTTCAGACCGGCGTCGGCGGGCCCTCTCTTGCGGCCAACCTCTTCCTTGAGAAGTTCATGGACGAGCGGGGCATAAAGATGGGCTGGTCCATCGGCGGCATCTGCGGCCCAATGGTGGAGATGCTGAAGAAGGGCAAGGTCGGGAAGATCATCGACGTTCAGGATTTCGATCTGGACGCGGTGAGGAGCATAAACACAACGCCGAATCATTTTGAGATGTCCGCGTCCCAGTATGCAGATCCTGCGAACAAGGGCGCCTTCGTGAACAAGCTGGATTTCGTGGTGCTGGCGGCCCTTGAGATCGACACTGATTTCAACGTCAACGTTCTGACCGGCTCCGACGGGGTCCTGCGTGGAGCTCCCGGCGGACATCCGGATACCGCCGCGGGGAGCAAGTGCTGCGTCATAGTGACTCCCCTGATCAGGGGACGCATGGCTACGGTCTGCGAGCGCGTGGTCACGGTCACGACCCCCGGAGACTGCGTGGACGTGCTGGTCACCGACTACGGCATCGCGGTCAATCCCCTGAGGCCCGATTTGATCGAGTGCCTCGATAAGGCGGGGATAAAGCACGTTCCCATCGAAGAACTGAAGGAAAAGGCCTACAGCATCGTCGGAAGGCCCGACGAGCTTCAGTGGGAGGACCAGGTCGTCGCGGTGCTCGAGGCCAGGGACGGGACCATCCTGGACGTGGTCAGGAAGATCAAACCTTATACGATTGAACAGTAAATGCTTACGAAGCGAGAGAAAGCGCAAAGAGGCATCGCCCTGCCTGCCGTCAGGCAGGCGGATGCGAGATGCCTCACACCGGGCTCTCGAGCGAGAAAGCAAATTGCATTTAAGCCCTGCGCACGATGATATGCCGGCGGAAGACTCAAAGGCAGGCCCCGCCGCAGCACCTCACGCCAGGCTCTGGGCGGTCAAGTGCAGACCGCTCCGCATCAAGGAATGCTGTAGTAAGAAGCGCAGGGTATGTTTAAGCATGGAACATGGGCAAACTACTACGGAGTTGTCGTTTTTAAGAAAAATGCAGTAATTGTATTCTCGTTTGACAGGATACGGCCAGCCCATTTTATAACTATTTTTATAATAAGCGCATTATCGCAGTAATTTTGGAGGACGGTTGGATCTTTTTCGGTCTGCTGATGCCTTGAAAGATCCTTTGGACAGGCAATAATTACTGCGATAATCGAAAATCTGCGGTTATAGTTATAAATTGTCTGATCGAAAGGAAATCGTTTCAGCTATGAGGGAGCAGTTTATATAACCGAACTGTTAAATGGACATATGTAGTTATAATTTCATATGCAAGTGAGTCTATTATGCAAGTTAGTCTGTGATCCATAGATCCGCAGAGACCGCCACCTGCTTTGCGCAATGACTCCGAAGCATACAGGTAAAACGTATTGTTCAAAAGGAATCAAGTTATGATCAAGCTTTATGATGAAGGGATATTCTTAAAGAACGGGACGGAGATCATTCCCGAGAGCGAGGCTCTGAAGGGTGCCCTGGGCATGTCGGAAGAAGGAGGTTCGCCGGACGGATCCCGCCTTCAAGGCATAAAAGAGACCGCGAAGCAGGGGACCATCGCTTATAACATCCTGAAGGCTCACAATACCTCGGCGAGCATGGACAGGCTCAGCATCAGGTTCGACTCCCTGACCTCCCACGACCTGACCACCGTCGGCATCATCCAGACCGCCAGGGCCTCGGGGATGACCTCCTTCCCCATGCCCTACGTCATGACCAACTGCCACAACTCCCTCTGCGCCGTGGGCGGCACCATCAACGAGGACGACCACATGTACGCCCTGTCCGCGGCGAAGAGATACGGCGGCGTCTACGTTCCTCCCCATGTTGCGGTCATGCACCAGTACATGCGGGAGATGCATGCCGGCTGCGGATCCATGATCCTGGGCTCCGACTCCCATACCCGCTACGGCGCCCTCGGCACCCTTGCCGTCGGCGAAGGAGGGGGCGAGCTGGTCAAGCAGCTGCTGGGGGATACCTGGGACGTCGACCGTCCTCAGGTCATCGCGGTCTACCTTGAAGGAAGTCCCAAGCCCTGGGTCGGACCTCACGATATCGCCATAGCCCTGTGCGGAGCGGTCTACAGGAACGGTCATGTCAAGAACAAGATCCTTGAATTCGTTGGCCCTGGAGTCTCCTCCATGACCACCGACTACAGGAACGGCGTCGACGTGATGACCACCGAGACCGCCTGCCTGTCCTCGGTCTGGAGGACCGACGAAGATACCAGTGCATTTCTGGCCAGGCACGGAAGGGCCGACGCCTACAGGAAACTGGATCCCGCGGACCTGGCGTACTACGACGGCTGCGTATATATCGATCTTTCGAAGATAAAGCCCATGATCGCTCTGCCCTTCCATCCCTCCAACGCCTATACCATCGACGAGTTCAATGAGAACCTCGGGGATCTGCTGGCGATGACCGAGAAGGCCGCGGCAGACGTCTCCAAGGGCAGGGCACCCTATACCCTGCGGGACAAGATAAGGAACGGCCGTCTGCAGGTGCAGCAGGGCGTCATCGCGGGCTGCGCGGGAGGCTGCTTCACCAACCTTGCCGAGGCTGCCAATGCCCTGTCGGGAAAGACCATCGGCGCCGGTGAGTTTGCCTTGAACGTCTATCCGTCTTCGATGCCGGTCTATATGGACGCCATGAGAAAGGGCATCCTGACCGGTCTCGCCGAAGCGGGCGCGGTGATCAAGACCTGCTTCTGCGGTCCGTGCTTCGGCGCGGGGGACACGCCCAGCCACAATGGTTTTTCCATCCGCCATACCACCAGGAACTTCCCCAACAGGGAGGGGTCCAAGCCCGGTCAGGGCCAGATGTCAGCCGTCGCTCTCATGGACGCCAGGTCCATCGCGGTCACCGCGGCCAGGGGAGGGCTCCTTTCCAGCGCGGAGGAGATGGCGGAGGCCTTCGGCAGGGTCCCGGAGTACGATTTCGACGAAAAGCCTTACGCTTCAAGGGTCTACGACGGTCTCGGAAGGCCGGAGCCCAAAACGGAGATCTTCCTTGGACCGAATATCAAGGACTGGCCCGAGCTTCCCGCACTTTCCGAAAACGTCATGCTCAGGGTCTGCTCCAAGATCCTGGACGAAGTGACCACCACCGACGAACTGATCCCCTCCGGGGAGACCTCGTCCTATCGCTCCAACCCCCTGGGCCTTGCCGAGTTCACCCTGTCCAGAAGGGACCCCGGGTACGTGGCCAGGGCGAAAGAGGTTAAGGCTCTTGAGCTCGCAAGGGAAAAGGGCGAAGACCTGGCCGCTTCCGACCAAAGTCTGGCCCGGGCATACGAGGCTCTCAAAGGCGCAGTTCCGGGCATCCCGCCACTTGAGTCCGTCGAGATCGGTTCCGTCATATACGCCAACAGGCCCGGCGACGGGTCGGCGAGGGAACAGGCGGCCTCCTGCCAGAGGGTGCTGTTCGGCCTTGCAAACATATGCCTGGAATACGCGACCAAGAGATACCGCTCTAACGTGATCAACTGGGGCATGCTGCCCCTGCAGTTGGCGGAAGGCGAGACCTGCGGAGGCTTTAACGTCGGAGACTGGATCTTCGTCCCCGGCGTGCGCTCCGCCCTGCTGTCTGGCGATACCGAAGAGATCGCAGCGTTTATCGTAAAGGATGGCACGGTCAGACCTCTGCGCCTTGCGATACTTCCGCTCACCGAAAACGAGCGGAGGATAATCGCGGCGGGCTGCCTGATCAATTTCAATAAGGAACGGCGGACCCGCTGAAGCGCGTTTGGCAAGGCAGGCCATGAGCCGCACGCACTGCCGCGCATGCAGCCGTCAGCCCGAAGGCGTCCCTTTACCGGCGCGGTCCGTACCGGCCGGGCCCTCCTTTCGGCCTCCCTAATTTATTGCAAACCATGGCTTTGTATGCTATGATTGGTTAGATTCTATCGTTATTTTCGAAAAGGAGATAAACATGAAACAGATCGAAGTTCCGGGCAGCGCCCCCGCGCTGGGACCCTATTCCAAGGGCATAGCAGCAGCTAATCTCGTATTCACCTCCGGCCAGATCGGCACCTCCGCAGGTCCCGACCTCCAGGCACAGGCTGAAGCAGCCTGCAAGGCCGTAGGAGCAGTCCTCGAAGCCGGCGGAGCCAGCTTTGCCGACGTCGTCAAGACCACCTGCTTCCTGGCAGACATCAACGACTTTGCCGCTTTCAACGAAGTCTATGCCAAGTACTTCATCTCCAAGCCGGCAAGAAGCTGCTTCGCAGTAAAGAGTCTCCCCGGCGGAGCTCTCTGCGAGATCGAAGCCATCGCCGTAAAGGAATAATATCCAGACGACAGTACGTAAGGCCCGCGGCGGGAATGCTGCGGGCCTTTTTAAAGGAGGACGACATGAGATTCAGATGCCCTGTCTGCGGCAGGACCGCAGGCATAGGAACTCCCGAGCCCCGCTGCAGCTGCGGCGCCCTGTGGGAGCTCGATCACGAGCCGGAACCCTTCAGCCTCGATAAGATAGACAAAGACCAGTGGAGCATCTTCCGCTACCGCCGTTTCATGGCCCTTGAGGGCGACGGCTGGAGGAAGGTCACCATGGGCGAGGGCATGACCCCGGTGACGGAGTTCGAGCCCGGAGTGCTCTTCAAGATGGATTACTTCATGCCGACCCTTTCCTTCAAGGACAGGGGAGCCGCGGTGATCGTCGCCAACTGCCTGGATCACGGTATCACGCGGGTCGTCCAGGACAGCAGCGGCAACGCGGGGAACTCCGTCGCGGCCTACTGCGCCAGAGCCGGCATAGAGTGCGGCATCTTCGTCCCCGAGGGGACGTCTCCCAAGAAGATAGACATGATCAGGGCTCACGGGGCGGAATGCACCGTCGTCCCCGGGACCCGGGACCACTGCGCCCAGGTCTGCAGGAGCAAGGTCGAAGAGGAGGGCGTCTATTACGCCAACCACGTCTTTGATCCCCTGTTCTACGAGGGCACCAAGACCTACATCTACGAGGTCTTTGAGCAGCTGGGCAGGATCCCCGAGGCGGTGCTGATACCCACGGGCAACGGTACCCTTTACCTGGGCGTGATCTACGGCCTTGAGCATCTGCTCAGGTCCGGCTGCATAGAAAAGATGCCTCAGATCATCGCCGTCCAGAGCGAGAACTGCGATCCCCTGCTGAAGGCGGCGCAGGGCGGCATGGACAGGGCTGCTGATATAGTTCCCAGGCCCACCGTCGCCGAGGGCATCGCCATCGGAAAGCCCGCCAGAGACAGGGAGATCCTGCGGCTGGCAAGGCTCTACGGCGTCAGGTTCGTCCACGCGCCCGAGGACAGGATCATGGACGCCCGGGCGAAGATCGCGGCGAAGGGCATCTACTGCGAGCATACCACCGCCGCCAATTACGCAGGCTATGAGGAATACTGCAGGCTCTACGGAAAGCCTGCCGAGTGCCTGATCCCCATGTGCGGGGCCGGGCTCAAATCGGATCATTAGGCCCAAAGGGGCGGATCGCCTCCGGCGCCGGGCAGGGGATCTTCCAGCGCCAGCGGACGAGCGTCCTCCGTCAGCATATATCGCGGATCATATCAACAGAATCATATAAGGAGAAAAAATGGAAACCAGACCTTACGTATCATGGGAGCAGATGAATTCGTTCATGATCGACGTCTTCAAGTGCTGCGGAGTCCCCGAAGAGGACGCCGCCATCTGCGCCGACGTCCTTCTCGAATCGGACCGCCGGGGCATCGAGAGCCACGGCTGCAACCGCTTTAAACCCATCTACATCGACCGCATCGACAACGGCACCCTGCTGCCCGTGACCAACATCGAGATCCTCAAGGAGACCCCGACCACCGTGGTCATGGACGCCCACGACGGCATGGGGATGGTGGCAAGCTACAAGATGATGAAGATGCTCATCGAAAAGGCGAAGAAGATGGGCATGGCCGGCGGCGCCATCCGCAACTCCACCCACTACGGGATCGCGGGCTACTGGGCCACCATGGCCAGCAGGGAAGGCCTCATCGGCTTCACCGGCACCAACGCCCGCCCCTCCATCGCCCCGACCTTCGGAGTCGAGAACATGATGGGCACCAACCCCCTGACCTTCGCTCTTCCCACCGATGAGGAGTTCCCCTTCTGCATCGACGCCGCCACCAGCATCGTCCAGCGCGGCAAGATCGAATACTACGCGAGGAGCGGCAAGCCCACTCCGGCGGGCATGGTCGTCGCAAGAGACGGCTCCGCCATGACCGACAGCGATGAGATCCTCAAGGCCCTGGTCGCGAAGCAGGCCGCTCTGGCGCCACTGGGCGGCATCGGCGAGGACCTGGCGGGCTACAAGGGCTACGGTTACGCGGCCCTCGTGGAGATACTTTCCGCTGCGTTCACCGGAGGCCAGTTCATGAAGGCCCTGAGCGGAGTCGACGAGAACGGAAAGCCCAGTATGTACCACCTCGGCCACTTCTTCTTCGTCGTCGATCCCGAGGCATTCATGGGTCTTGAGACCTTCAAGAAGACCGCTGGGGACATCTGCCGCGCTCTCAGGGCGTCCCAGAAGGCTCCCGGCCAGGACCGCATCTACACCGCCGGCGAGAAGGAATACCTGGTCTGGCTCGAAAGAAAGGACAAGGGCGTTCCTGTCAACGAAGGCGTCCAGAAGGAGATGGTCACCCTCCGCGACCGCTTCCACCTGGATTATAAGTTCCCGTTCGAGAAATAAGGGCGGCCCGGGAATAGTGACTGGGGAAAGCATCATATAAGACAGGAAGGGCCTGAAAGGAGACAGAATGAAGAAAGTAAGACTTACGTCGGCCGGCTATACGTTCATAGCAAGGCTGGAGGAAGAGATAAGCCCCAGGACCTGCGAGTGGCTTGAAAAGCTCATGCCATGGAGGATAAAAATGCGGCATGTCTCATGGAGCGGAAGCGCCTGCTTTGCAAGGCTCGGGGATCTGGCATGGGAAGTCCCTTATGAATCTCCGATCCACATCCCGTCAAAGGGAGAGATCATAGTATATCCCGGGAATATCCCCAATCTTCAGATGGGCGGTGAGTTTTTCATGGCCTGGGGACCCGCGGCAATCCATACCCAGAACGGAAAGCTTTCCGGCAACCTGGTCCTGACAGTCATCGAAGGAAACGACAAGCTCGCCGAATACGGCGAGGTCGTCCACCTCAGGGGCGAACAGGAGATGCTGGTCGAACTGGAAGGATAGGACCTTGGACCTTCAGGAAGGAGACCTGTGCTGAGTTCCTTCTCCCGCGTTTCAGGAGGAAAGGATGCGTATATTTGAGAAACTGAAGAGACTGCTGGGGATCGGAAAGCCCGCGGGCGGATCTTTTTACCGAAGCGCGGTCATCGAGTATCTGGAAGAGAACCTGGAGAGCCTGCAGGCGGAGACGTCGGAAGCGCCGCAGGACGAAGAGCTCTTCGGGATGCCCCTTGAAGTTCATGAAGAGCTTGCGGAAGTGACAGCCCTGCCGGCCAGCTGTCTATCCTCCGCTGCGGCTAAGGCCTCGGCCCCGATGCCCCTGATGGCCTCGGCCGCTTCCGTCCCGGGCCTTGACCGCGCCCTTCGGGACATCGACGAGAGCTTTTCACAGATGCTCTTGAGAAAGATCGACGAGCTGGGGATGAAGGACTCCGAGTGCTACAAGAGGGCCAACGTGGACAGAAGGCTCTTCTCAAAGATAAGAGGCGACAGGAACTACCGGCCTTCGAAGACCACCGCTCTGGCCTTCGCCGTGGCCCTGAGGCTCTCCCTGGATGAGACCGAGGAGTTTCTGAGGAAGGCTGGCTTTGCCCTGTCCCGCTCCCAGGAGATGGACGTCATCGTCGAGTATTTTATAAAAAAGGGAATATACGACATCCGCGTCATCAACGAGACCCTTTACGACTTCGACCAGCCAATGCTGGGCCGCTGAGGTCCGGCTCCGGCGCCGTCCCTGACCGGACCTGCAATCGCGAAAATGTCGCCCGGCATGCGACCATCGGGGTTTCTTCGCAAAGTATCATGTGACTGTAAGAAACGTTCTGCAGTCACATTTTATTTACGGAGGAAAGAAAATGAAGAAAGACCTTACTGAACTGGTATTCATCCTGGACAGGAGCGGCTCCATGATGGGCCTCGAGTCGGACACCATCGGCGGCTTCAACGGGACCATCGCAAAGCAGAAGAAGGAAGAAGGCGAGGCTCTGGTGACCACCTACCTTTTCAACCACGAGTGCACCCTGCTCCACGACCGGCTGAGCCTGGACAAGATCCCGGAGATGACCGAGAAGGAGTACCGTGTGGGAGGCTCCACCGCCCTCATCGACGCCATCGGCGGAGCCATCGAGCATATCTCGGCGGTCCACCGCTACATCCGCGAAGAGGACGTCCCCGCCCATACCCTCTTCGTGATCACCACCGACGGCCTTGAGAATTCCAGCCGCCGCTTCAGCAGCAGCGAGGTCAGGACCATGATCGAAAAGCAGAAGGCCGCAGGCTGGGAGTTCATCTTCCTGGGCGCCAATATCGACGCCGTGGAGACCGCCAGGGCCTTCGGCATCGGGGAGGATCACGCGGTGAACTACATCGCCGACGAGGAAGGGGTCCTGTACTCCAACGCCATGGTGAGCGAGGCCGCCAGCGCCGTCCGCAGCGGCGGAAGGATCGGGATGCCCTGGAAGCGCAAGGCCGAAGCGGACTTCAACAGGCGGAAGAAATAAATTATTGTAGAAAGAGTGCGTGGCGGCGGGAGCGAAAGACCGCCGCCACGTATCATAAAACACTTGCTTTTTGCTCTCTTGTGGTATATCATGCTTGACACATGACCCATAGAGGGTCTTTTTGATTGCGCTCTGTCCGAAAGCTCCCGCGGAAGACCGGTCCTGCCCCGGGGCGGCGGCGGATGACGCCTCGGCCATCCCACATCTTGTGGCGGTCTGAGCCCTCCGAAACTATATGCAGACGGATATCAAAAAGTCCCGAAAATGCCCAAATTTCATTTGACATAGACAACGGGCTGTGTTATGTTTAATCGGTATCGCTATGCCGAATATGGGGCATTTGCGAGTTTAATGCGCTGATAAACCGCTTTTCGGCGGATAATTTTGGAGGAAAACAAATGGCAAACGGTTCTAGAGTCAGGATCACTCTCAGCTGCAGCGAGTGCAAGCAGAGGAACTACAACACCACCAAGAACAAGAAGAACGACCCCGACAGGATCGAGATGATGAAGTACTGCAAGTTCTGCCAGAAGCAGACCCTGCACAAGGAAACCAAGTAGCGAAAGGAACAGCGGAGATGGCTAATACAAACAATGCAGCCGCCCCTGCCAAGAAGGGCCGCATTCGTGAATATCTTCACGGCGTAAGGACCGAGCTCAAGAAGGTCGTCTGGCCTACCAAGAAGGAGACCTACCGCTACACTCTGGTCGTTCTGGCCGTATGCGCATTCTTCGCGCTGCTCTTCTGGGTCCTCGACACGGGCATCCTTCTCATTCTCGAGCAGGTGCTCAACATCACCATGTAGGAGAGCGAAATGTCCGACGAAAAGCTTACCGAAAAGCTGGAAAGCGAAGATCTGGCAGAAGAGAGCCAGGCCTCTGCTTCTCTTGCCGCCGAGCGCAATGAAGTCCCCCCGGGGTTCTGGCGCCGCAGCAAGGAGCCCAAGTGGTATGTGATCCACACCTACTCGGGTCATGAGAACAAGGTCAAGGTGAACCTCGAGAAGCTGGTCGAGAACAGAGGCATGCAGGATCTGGTCCTGCAGGTCATCGTGCCCACCGAAGACAGGGTGGAGTTCAAGGACAATCAGCGCGTGGTCAAGACCCGCAAGATCTTCCCCGGCTACGTCATCGTCAAGATGATAGTGACCAACGAATCCTGGTATCTCGTCCGCAACACCCAGGGCGTCACCGGCTTCGTGGGACAGGGCAGCGAGCCCATCCCCCTCACCGACGAGGAGGTCAGAAGGCTTGGCATCGAGAAGACCGTCATCGTCCTCGATATCGTCGAAGGCGACAGCGTCAAGATCATCTCCGGCCCCTTCAAGGGATTCACCGGTGTGGTCGAAGAGGTCAATCCCGACAGACAGACCCTCAAGACCAGGGTCGACATGTTCGGCAGAGCCACTCCCGTCGAAGTGGAATTCGATCAGGTTGACAAGATCTAAGGGATATCCCGAAGATCTTACCATAAAACTAAAAACGGGGTCGCCCCGTGGAAAGGAGTACAGTCAATGGCAAAGAAAGTCGAAGGCTTCGTTAAGCTGCAGATACCCGCAGGAAAGGCCAACCCGGCACCCCCGGTAGGTCCTGCACTCGGTCAGAAGGGCGTGAACATCATGGACTTCTGCAAGCAGTTCAACGCAAGGACCCAGGGACCCGAGAACGCCGGAATGATCATCCCCGTAGTCATCACCGTCTACGCTGACAAGTCGTTCACCTTTGTGACCAAGACGCCCCCCGCGGCAGTCCTGATCAAGAAGGCGGCAGGTATCGAGACCGCTTCCGGAGAGCCCAACAAGAAGAAGGTAGCTACCATCACCCTCGAACAGGCAAGGCAGATCGCGCAGACCAAGATGCCGGATCTGAATGCAGCAAGCATTGAGAGCGCCACCGAGATGATCAAGGGAACTGCCCGCAGCATGGGCATCGTAGTAGAAGGCTAACAGGTGGGAGGCGTAATGCCGCTAATACCACAAGGAGGTACAAATGGCCAAGAGAGGCAAGAAGTATCAGGAAGCCGTCAAGCAGTACGACAGGACCGAACTGTTTGACGCAGCACCCGCATTTGAGCTGGTATGCAAAATGGCTCATGCGAAGTTCGATGAGACCGTCGAAGCTCACTTCAGACTGGGCGTTGACGGAAGACACGCTGACCAGCAGGTCAGAGGCGCTATCGTTCTCCCCAACGGGACCGGCAAGACCGTCAAGGTGCTGGTATTCGCCAAGGGCGACAAGGCTCACGAGGCTGAAGCAGCCGGAGCCGATTACGTAGGCGCAGATGAGCTGGCAAACAAGATCAGGACCGAGAACTGGTTCGATTTCGACGTCGTCGTAGCGACCCCCGATATGATGGGCGTCGTTGGACGTCTCGGTAAGATCCTCGGCCCCAAGGGTCTCATGCCCAGCCCCAAGTCCGGTACCGTTACCATGGATCTGACCAGAGCACTGGCCGAGATCAAAGCAGGTAAAGTCGAGTACCGTCTTGACAAGACCAACATTATCCATACCCCCATCGGGAGGGTCTCCTTCGGGCCCGAAAAGCTCGCCGAGAACTACCAGGCACTGGTGGATGCGATAATCAAGGCAAAGCCCGCAGCTGCAAAGGGACAGTACATCAAGAGCGCTACCGTGGCAAGCACCATGGGCCCCGGCGTCAAGATCAACCCCTTAAGGCTCGGAGCAACACAGACCAAGTAAGGCCTGAATCGCAACGAAACAGAATAAAAAACTGTAGACAGCAGGTGGGCGTAAGCCCTTAATATCCAGCCGAGGTTACGATCCATAAATCAAAGCCTTTTCTGTCTGCAACCGAAAAGGCTTTCTTCTTCAGAAGAAGCCGGAAAGGAGAAAAATGTCAGTAGAAAGCCAGAAACTTAAAGCTGCTATCATCGACGAGATCAAAGAGAAGCTTGAGAAGGCACAGTCCGCTGTCATCATCAACTACATGACCGACGCCGAGAACAAGGGCGTCACCGTTGAAGAAGCGACTGCCATGAGAAAGCAGCTCCGTGAAGCCAACGTCGATTACTCAGTATACAAGAACACCCTGATCGCCAAGGCGATCGAAGGTACCAAGTACGAGGGACTCAAGGACGTCCTGTCCGGTCCCAGCGCACTGGCCGTCAGCTATGAGGACGCAGTAGCGCCCGCAAGAGTGCTCTCCGCAGCCATGAAGTCCATGAACAAGATGTCCTTCAAGGCCGGCGTCGTTGAGGGAGTCCTCTACGATGCAAAGGGCTGCCAGGCTCTCGCTACCATTCCTTCCAGGGACGAGCTCATCGCCAAGTTCATGGGCAGCATCCAGAGCCCGGTCGGAAAGATGGTCCGCACCTTCCAGGCTATCGCCGATGCGAAGGCAGAGTAAGTTAAGAATATCACTACCATACATCATTACGGTTTAAGGAGAAACTAAAATGACTAAAGAAGAAATCATCCAGGCTATAAAGGAAATGACCATTCTTGAGCTCAACGAGCTCGTAAAGGCTTGCGAAGAGGAGTTCGGCGTATCCGCTGCCGCTCCCGTAGCAGTAGTAGCCGGCGGCGCAGCAGCTGCTGAAGAGGAAGTTAAGGACGAGTTCAACGTAGAGCTCACCGAAGTCGGCGCAGAGAAGATCAAGGTCATCAAGGTCGTCCGCGAGCTGACCGGTCTCGGCCTCAAGGAAGCAAAGGCTCTCGTAGACGGAGCTCCCAGCGTCGTAAAGGAAGCTGTCCCCACTGCAGAAGCAAACGAAATGAAGAAGCAGCTTGAGGAAGTCGGCGCAAAGGTCACCCTGAAGTAATCGGGCTGAATCAACTCATAAAAGGGTTGTCCTGCCGGGCAACCCTTTTGGTGTTCTTTTGGAAACGCCAAAATTCTGCCATTAAATGGCAGGAAACCGACTTTATTTGACAATTTGCGGAAACCGAGTCAATCTACGGTAGCTGTCAATAGGTCACCAATGCATGACATTTAAGGAGGGAACACGATGCCCCAAAACATGGAGATGGACAGGATCAGGCCCCGTGTGCTTAAAAGCGACGAGAACAGACGCAAGCGCATGAGTTTTTCTGAGATCGAGGCGAAGGCTGAAGATGCGGGAAAGCCGCTCCTCAGGATGCCCAACCTTATCGATATTCAGAGAAAGTCCTATGACTGGTTCATGAAGGAAGGCCTCACCGAGGTCTTTGAAGACATTTCCCCCATCAGGGACTATGCCGACAATCTTGCCCTGGAATTCGTGGATCATTCATTTTCCGATGAAACAAAGTATGACCAGGAGGAGTGCAAGGAGCGCGACGCCACCTACGCAGCCCCCCTCAAGGTCAAGGTCCGCCTCATAAACAAGGAGACGGGCGACGTCAAGGAGCAGGAAGTCTTTATGGGCGAATTCCCCATAATGACTGAGAAGGGAACCTTTATTTACAACGGCGCTGAGCGTGTCGTAGTCACCCAGCTGGTCAGGTCCCCCGGCCCCTATTATTCCGTGACCACAGACAAGTCCAACAACAAGCTTTTCTCCACCCAGATCATCCCCAACAGAGGCGCATGGCTGGAATACGAGACCGACGCAGGTCTGTCCCTTTCCGTCCGCGTGGACCGCACCAGAAAGCAGCCCATCACCGCCATCCTCAGGGCTCTGGCATACAAGGGCGTGGATGAAAAGATCGCCGCCGAGAGAGGAAAGAACCCGGCCGTCACCGAGGAGGAGCTCCACAAGAGGGTCCGCCGCTACGGTGAGTACAAGACCGAGACCGCTTCCATCCTCTACGAAGGCACCAACGCAGAGATACTCGAAATTTTCGGCCAGGACGACAGACTGGCGCTGACCTTCGAGAAGGACAGCACCAACAACTTCGAACAGGGCCTTAAGGATATATACAGAAAACTTCGCCCCGGCGAGCCTGCCACATTCGACAGCGCCTACGATCTCATCGAAGGCCTGTTCTTCGACGTGAAGAGATACGATCTGGCAAAGGTCGGCCGCTATAAATACAACAAGAAGCTGGGCCTGAAGAACCGCATCGCAGGCTGCAGGCTGATGGAAGACGTCACCGATCCCAATACCGGTGAGATCATCTTCGAATCCGGCGCCAAGCTCTCAAGGGCAGACGCCGAGAAGATCGAGGACGCAGGCGTTGAATACGTCTTCGTCGAGAGCAAGCATACCGACGGAAAGTCCGTGAAGGTCATTGGAAACAACTTCGTAAAGTTCTCCGATTATCTGGACTTCGATCCCTTGGCCTACAAGCTCCCGGACAAGGTCTTCTTCCCCGCCATGAAGGGAGTCTTCGCGGAGTACGAAGAGCGCTTCCCCAAGGCCGAGAACATGAGCAAGTCCAGGAAGAAGGAAGAGGAAGAGCGCTTCGCCGAGTTCCTCTACTCCAGAAGGAACGTGCTCTCTCCCAAGCACATCATCTTTGACGACATCATCGCGTCGGTCAGCTACCTCTTCGGTCTCACCGAAGGCATCGGCAGCATCGACGATATCGACCACCTGGGCAACAGAAGGCTCAGGACCGTCGGCGAACTGCTCCAGAATCAGTTCCGCATCGGTCTCTCCAGGATGGAGAGGGTCGTCAAGGAGAGGATGACCATCCAGGACACCGAGGTGGCCACTCCCTCCAACCTGATCAACATCCGTCCCGTGACCGCGGCGGTCAAGGAGTTCTTCGGATCCTCCCAGCTGTCCCAGTTCATGGACCAGACCAACCCCCTGTCGGAGCTCACCCACAAGAGAAGGCTCTCGGCACTGGGTCCCGGCGGCCTCTCCAGAGAGAGGGCAGGATTCGAGGTCAGAGACGTCCACCACTCCCACTACGGACGTATGTGCCCCATCGAGACTCCTGAAGGCCCCAACATCGGTCTGATCGGCTCCCTCACCACCTACGGAGTCATCAACCAGTACGGTTTCATCGAGACCCCGTACAGAAAGGTCGACAAGGAGACCGGCATCGTCACTACCGACGTGGACTACCTGACCGCAGACGAGGAAGAGACCCTGATCATCGCTCAGGCCAACGAGCCCCTGGATGACGAAGGCCGCTTCGTCAACGAGAAGGTCCTGGCAAGAGGAGCCCTGGGCGAGATCGATCTCCACGCCCGCGAGACCGTCGACTACATGGACGTCTCCCCCCGTCAGGTCGTGTCCATCGCGACTTCCATGATACCCTTCCTGGAGAACGACGACGCTAACCGCGCCCTGATGGGAGCGAACATGCAGCGTCAGGCAGTTCCTCTTCTGGTCTCAGAGGCTCCCTTCGTCGGCACCGGCGTCGAGGGCTTCGCCGCCAAGGACTCCGGCGTGGTCGTCCTTGCAAAGAGATCCGGCGTGGTCACCTTCGTGGACGCCACCAGGATCGTCATCTCCTGCGATGAGGGCGGAAGCGACGAATACAAGCTGCTCAAGTACAAGAGATCCAACCAGGGCACCTGCATCAACCAGAAGCCCATCGTATGCCACGGCGAGCACGTCAACGCCGGCGAGGTCATCGCCGACGGTCCCTCCACCGATCAGGGCGAGATCTCACTGGGCAAGAACCTGCTCATCGGATTCATGGAATTCGACGGCTACAACTACGAGGACGCAGTCATCCTCAACGAGCGCCTGCTCATGGACGACGTGCTCACCTCCATCCATATAGAAGAATACGAGTCCGAAGCCAGGGACACCAAGCTCGGACCCGAAGAGATCACCAGGGACATCCCCAACGTGGGCGACGACGCCCTCAAGGATCTGGACGAGGACGGCATCATCCGCATCGGAGCCGAGGTCGATTCCTCCGACATCCTGGTAGGCAAGGTCACCCCCAAGGGCGAGACCGAGCTGACCCCCGAAGAGAGGCTCCTCAGGGCCATCTTCGGCGAGAAAGCCAGGGAAGTCAGAGATACCTCCCTCAAGGTGCCTCACGGTGAGACCGGCATCGTCGTCGACGTCAAGATCTTCTCCAGAGAGAACGGCGACGAGATGGGCCCCGGAGTCAACAAGCTGGTCCGGGTCTACATCGCCACCAAGAGAAAGATCAACGTGGGCGACAAGATGGCAGGACGCCACGGCAACAAGGGCGTTATCTCCAGGATCGTCCCCATCGAGGACATGCCCTTCATGGACGACGGCACACCGCTTCAGGTCATGCTGAACCCCCTGGGCGTTCCCTCCCGTATGAACATAGGCCAGGTCCTTGAGGTCCACCTCGGCCTCTCCGCCAGAAAGAAGGGCTGGTACGTTTCCACCCCCGTATTCGACGGAGCCAGCGAAAAGGACGTCATCGAGCTTCTCAAGGAGTGCGGCTATCCCGAATCGGGCAAGCTGAGGCTCCGCGACGGACGCACCGGCGAGTACTTCGACAACCCGGTCACCGTAGGCATCATGTACATGCTGAAGCTCCACCACCTGGTAGACGACAAGATCCACGCCAGAAGCACCGGCCCGTACTCACTGGTCACCCAGCAGCCCCTCGGCGGCAAGGCCCAGTTCGGCGGACAGCGCTTCGGAGAGATGGAAGTCTGGGCCCTTGAGGCCTACGGCGCCGCCTACACCCTGCAGGAGATCCTGACCGTCAAGTCCGACGACGTCATAGGCCGTGTAAAGACCTACGAAGCCATCGTCAAGGACGAGAACATCCCCGAGCCGGGCATCCCCGAATCCTTCAAGGTCCTGATCAAAGAGATGCAGAGCCTCGCCCTCGACGTAAGGGTCTTGGACGAGAACGGCAACGAGGTCGAGCTGAAGGATACCAGCGAATACGACGCTCCCGCCAATGTCAACATGATCGAGTTCGACGACGAGAGGCGCAGGGACGGAGACGAGTTCTTCGTCGGCGACTCCGGATTCACCGAGCTGGACGAGAACGGCGAAGAGATCGGAGCCGAGGACGATCAGATCGAAGAGGAGTACGTCTATCAGGAAGACGACTCAGTCGACGACTACGACCCGGAAGAGCTCTAAGCCGCTCTGAAACAACCGATGCTGACAGATAAAGCAAAGGAAGGAGAAAGTACTTTGGAACTGGGTAATTTCGAATCATTACAGATAAGTCTGGCTTCCACAGAAAAAATACTCAGCTGGTCCCACGGCGAAGTCAAAAAGCCCGAGACCATCAACTACAGGACCCTCAAGCCCGAAAGAGACGGCCTCTTCTGCGAGAGGATCTTCGGACCGACCAAGGACTGGGAGTGCCACTGCGGTAAATACAAGAGGATCCGCTACAAGGGCATCGTCTGCGACCGCTGCGGCGTTGAGGTGACCAAGTCCAAGGTAAGAAGAGAGCGCATGGGCCACATCACCCTGGCTACCCCCGTCTCTCACATCTGGTACTTCAAGGGCATCCCCAGCCGCATAGGCCTGGTGCTCGAGATCTCCCCCAGAAACCTTGAGAACATACTCTATTTCGCATACTATATCGTGACCGATCCCGGCACCACCACCCTGGCCTACAAGCAGCTGCTCTCCGAGCAGGAGTACAGAGAGGCCAGAGATGAGTTCGGCAACGCCTTCAAGGCGGGCATGGGAGCCGAGGCCATCAGAGAGCTGCTCTGCGCCATCGACCTGGACAAGGAGGTCGCAGACCTTCGCGAGGAACTGGAGGAGACCCAGGGCCAGAAGAGGGTCAAGATGGTCAGACGTCTTGAGGTCCTCGAGGCACTGAGAGCCGCGGGCAACCGTCCCGAGTGGATGATCCTTCAGGTCGTCCCCGTGATCCCGCCCGATCTCAGGCCCATGGTCCAGCTGGACGGCGGCCGCTTCGCGACCTCCGACCTCAACGACCTTTACAGAAGGGTCATCAACAGAAACAACAGACTCAAGAGGCTCCTTGAGCTGGGCGCCCCCGACATCATCGTCCGCAACGAGAAGCGCATGCTTCAGGAAGCGGTCGACGCCCTCATCGACAACGGCCGCAGAGGCCGCCCGGTGACCGGCCCCGGATCCAGGCCCCTCAAGTCCCTCTCCGATATGCTCAAGGGCAAGCAGGGACGTTTCCGTCAGAACCTGCTGGGCAAGCGCGTCGACTACTCCGGCCGTTCCGTAATAGTCGTAGGCCCCAGCCTCAAGTTCTATCAGTGCGGTCTTCCCAAGAAGATGGCCCTGGAGCTCTTCAAGCCCTTCATCATGAAGGAGCTGGTCAAGAACGGACAGGCCCACAACATCAAGAGCGCCAAGAGGATGGTGGACAAGGTCCGTCCCGAGGTATGGGACGTGCTGGACGAGATCATCAAGGATCATCCCGTCCTGCTCAACCGCGCCCCGACACTGCACAGGCTGGGCATCCAGGCCTTCGAGCCGGTGCTGGTCGAAGGTAAGGCCATCAAGCTCCACCCCCTGGTCTGCACCGCATACAACGCCGACTTCGACGGCGACCAGATGGCAGTCCATGTACCCCTCTCCGTAGAGGCCCAGGCGGAAGCCCGCTTCCTGATGCTGTCTGTCAATAACATACTGGCTCCCAAGGACGGCTCCCCCATCACCACCCCGACTCAGGACATGATCCTCGGTTCCTACTATCTGACCTATCCCGGCGTCTGCGCCAGGGTCAATGAGGACGGTTCCGAAGAGCACCGCATCGACGAGTTTGAGGACATGGTCAGGGATCCCCAGACCGGAGAGCTCTACAGCGCTACCGAGAGAAAGAACCGCGAGGAAGGCTTCGTCAGAGTCCCCGAGAAGGGCGACGGCAAGGTCTTCTGCGACATGGCCGAGATGCTCATGGCATACCAGACCGGAGCGATCAGCATCCACGCCCGCGTCAAGGTCATGATCGACGACGGCGAGAAGCACCAGCTGGTCGAATCCACCGTCGGAAGATTCATCTTCAACGATGAGATCCCCCAGGATCTGGGCTACGTCACCGACAGGGACGAGAGACCCTTCTCCATGGAGATCTGCAGGCTCGTAAAGAAGAAGGACCTGACCGACATCATCGACCGCTGCTTCAGGCGCCACGGCAATACCGAGACCGTAAAGATGATGGACCACATCAAGGATACCGGCTTCAAGTATTCCACCAAGGCGGCCATCACCATCAGTATCGGCGACATGCTCATGCCTCCCCAGAAGGCCGATATCATCGCCGAGGCCCAGGCCAAGGTCGACAAGTATCAGTCCGCCTACAGGCGCGGTCTGATGAGCAACAGCGAGCGTTACGACAAGGTCATCGAGATCTGGCACAAGGCTACCGACGACGTGGCCGACGCCCTGATGAACTGCCTGCCCCCCGACAACAACCTGAAGATCATGGCAGACTCCGGAGCCCGTGGTTCCAAGAACCAGATCCGTCAGATCGGCGGCATGCGCGGACTGATGGCCAACGCTACCGGTAAGACCATAGAGGTCCCCATCACCGCCAACTTCCGTGAAGGTCTGTCGGTCATGGAGTACTTCCTCTCATCCAACGGCGCCAGAAAGGGTCTGGCAGACACCGCTCTTCGTACCGCCGACTCGGGCTACCTGACCAGACGTCTGGTCGACGTATCCCATAACGTCATCGTACGCGAGAACGACTGCGGCACCAACGAGGGCATCGAAGTCAGAGCCTTCACCGACGACAAGGAGACCATCGAGCCTCTGAGGCTGAGGATCGCGGGCCGTACCGCTCTCGAAGACGTCGCGGATCCCGCTACCGGCGAGATCATGGTAGAGGCAGGCGAAGAGATCACCGACGAGCAGGCCGCAGCCATCGAAAAGGCCGGCATCGAGACCGTCAAGATCCGCTCGGTCATGACCTGCGGCTGCGAGCACGGCGTATGCGCCAAGTGCTACGGCAGGAACCTGGCTACCGGTGAGCACGTCACCATCGGCGAGGCAGTCGGAATCATCGCTGCCCAGTCCATCGGCGAGCCCGGTACCCAGCTGACCATGAGAACCTTCCACTCCGGCGGTATCTCCGTCGCAGGAAACGACATCACTCAGGGTCTTCCCCGTGTCGAAGAGCTTTTCGAGGCCAGGAAGCCCAAGGGCGTCGCAGAGATCTGCGAGATCGACGGCGAAGTGGTCTCCGTCGAGCCTACCAATGACAACAAGACCGCCATCACCGTCAGGGGAGAAGAGGAAGCCCGCTACGTCGTTCCTTACGGAGCGAGACTGCGCGTCAAGGTGGGCGACAAGGTCACCAAGGGCGAAGGACTCACCCGCGGACCTCTCAATCCTCACGACATCCTGCGCCTCAACGGCGTAGGCGGCGTATACCAGTACCTGATCAAGGAAGTCCAGAGGGTATACAGACAGCAGGGCGTTGACATCAACGACAAGCACATCGAAGTCATCGTCAGCCAGATGCTGTCCAAGATCCACGTGGACGACGCCGGCGACACCAACCTGCTGCCCGGCGGCCTTTACAGCCTCTACGAGATCAGGCAGGCCAACGCGGCTCTGGAGGAGGGCCAGCAGCCCGCCACCGGTGAAAGGACCCTGCTGGGCATCACCAAGGCGTCGCTGGCGACCAGCTCCTTCCTGTCCGCAGCGTCCTTCCAGGAGACCACCAGGGTCCTGACCGACGCGGCCATCAAGGGCAAGACCGATTATCTGCTCGGCCTCAAGGAGAACGTCATCATCGGCAAGCTGATCCCCGCCGGCACCGGCATGAAGCAGTACAGGAACGTCACTGTCGACTACGGCGTCAACACCGAGTTCATGGAATCCTTCAGCAGGGCTCAGGAAGTCGATGAAGAGCCTGAAGACGAGGACGATGCACCTCTCGAGCAGGACATCGCCGACGAGCAGGACGAGTAGGCTTCAGCCTTAAATATCCGCGCGCCGCAAGGCGCGGATCATGAAGAAACAAGAGACAGCTGTCACCCGAAAGGGCGGCGGCTGTTTTTTTATGCCTTGAGAAGGGGCGGCTTTTCGAAGGAAAGGTCAACATGACCAAAAGATTGTATATTAAATAGCAAAATAATATGTACATTATTGATTGTAAACAATTACTTGTGCTATCATTAAAAATACGAATTTATTAGTAATGATTATTGAGTTGATAATATTGCCACTAATGGAGGTCAACAGATGAAAGGTCAACGTATACTGGCTCTATTGCTGAGCATACTGATGATCGCGGGCTCTGTGCATCCCGCCTTCTATTCCTATGCTGCAGATCTTCTGCCTCAGGAAAATGCTCAGGCCGAAGGCGAAAAGGGCGATGCGCCCGGGTCGGATGACGCAGCAAAAGTCCCCGACGCCGCGGAAGACGGCCCCGGTCCCCTGAGAGCGCCTTCAGCGCCGGTCGAAAAGACCATCCAGATCGACCTGAAGGACCTGGAAGGGAACCTTTTGACATCCCCCGACATCGGAACGGGGATCGAGATGAAGGTATACGAATTCCCCTCCGGCTCCACTCCGACCTTCAGCAGTGAGGAGGAATACCGGGCCTATCTCGAAGAGATGGAATCCAAAGGGACCAGCTTCGTCATAGACAAGCAGGCCGCGCGCTACACTCTTACCATGGAGGACGACGCCAGCCCGGATAACGAGTATACGGTGATCTTCATGGTCGGCGTCAGCATCGCTTCAGGCCTGTCGGAGCAGGAGCAGACCGCCCTCGGCCAGTCCGCCTTCCCGCCGTTCCCCATCATGTCGGCCGGCACCAACTGGTTCGGCTATTTCTCCTTTGCCTACGACGGGACCGACATCAGGATCAACGGGACCACCATGACCCTGGACAGCGAAGGGATCTACCACGGATCGGTCTATCATCTGGGACAGCTGCCCGAAGCAGAGTATTCCATGTCGACGGACGCCTCCGGCTACTCGGAGACCATGCTCCCCGACGATCCCCGGCCCTATCCTCTGTACATGAGGACCACCCTGCTTTCCGTAAGCATGGTCGCCATGGACGGAACGAAGCCCTACTACATGCCCCTGATGAGCGTTCAGACCACGGTCACGAAGGTCGAGGCTGACGGCAGCGGCACGGTGAAGCTCCCCGAAAAGGTCGCCCCCTCCGTAAGCGGCCCAATGCCCTACGGAAGCATCCTCGCCGTGGAGCTCTTCATGGACGAAGCCTGCACCAGGCCTGCCGCCCTCTGGGAGGTCGATCCCTCCAATCAGTATGAGTACGACGCGTACCAGGGCCCCGGACTGTTCAGGTTCAACGTCGCGGTGACGGCCGACGGAAGCATCGTCTATTTCGACCTGAGATCCCGCAGGGCGACCGATATCAAGGCCGCTCCGCGCTTTATACTTCAGCCCCTTCCCGACCACATCAACACGGTGAAGCTCCCGGTGACCGTGAGCAGGGGCGCCTGGCCCGACGACTGGGAGGAGTCCTTCTTCCCGGTATACATGGAGGCGCGCCTCGAAAGATCCGGACAGGACAGCGGCGTCAGGATCGCACCCGTGACCGCGGGAAAGATGATCAGGTCCGCTGAGGACATGAACACCATCCTGGAGTTCACCGCTCCCGACGGCCAGTTCTTCACCCAGTCCGGCAACGGTTATCTGCTGAGCTGGGCCTTCTACAGCGACGCGGATCATACAAAAAAGCTCACCGGCTTTCAGACGGAGCTTCCCCGGGACATGATCACCCGGTACATGGGAGTCAATGCCAGGGGCAGGCTGTTCGTCTATCAGGACATCCCCCAGGCCTACGTCAGCCTGGATTTCGTCCCCCTCACCGTGGACGTCAAGCCCGAGCCTCTCACCGACGAGATCAGCGCGGACAAGCCCCTGAATCTCAGGCTCACCATAGACAAAACTTTCAATTACGATAAGACCGTCGATTCGCCCGAGCGGACCACCTGGAACGTTCCCTACCTGGCCCTCGCGGGGGTGAGGCAGATGGTCAGATGCGAAGCATACGATGCGGACTGGGCGGCTCCCAGGGAGAACTGGTTCCCCGCGGGCAATTATGACGACGGAGGCTACACCTTCCGCGACCAGACAGGCGGATGGCAGAGCAGCCGCGGCGTCCTTCTCAGGGCCCAGGACGTGGAAGAGGAAAAATGGGTCCTGACCCCTTATCAGGACGACAAGAAGGCCGTCGACGTCGAGATACCCATCCGGGTGATCATCCCCGATGAGGTCACCGACTGCTATACCTTCAAGGAACAGGGCGGAAAAGAGGCCGCCCACGTCATGCTGTCCAGGGTCCTGCCCGACGGAACGGTCTCGGAGCTGTGGAGCGACCAGTCCCACAGCGGAGCGGACAGGGACGTGCCCGGCCAGCAGAGCTACTGCATGCTCGATACGGACCTTCTCGACGCCAATAAAGAGGGGACCATCCCCGTCGGAAGGCTCATCGAAGGAAGATACGCGGTCTCCTGGTACATGGGCAATGATTCCGCATATATCCAGGGGAACCAGGACGACAAGTGGGTCATACCCGGCGAGCCGGTTTACGTCACTGTGGACAGCGAAGGTAGGGTCAAAAACGAGGACGGGACCGACTTTGTCGCGGAATTCAGGGTAAAAGAGGACTTCCTCAGAAAGAGGGTCCATTTCACCATCGACGTTGAGACGACCCTCCCCGACCAGTATCGCTGGGGCTATCTCAATTATAATTACGATGAATTCACTCCGCGCTGGTACCGATTCTACCTGACCCCGGCGTGGAAGGACTATGCCCAAACCTTCGCCCTCAACGGTTACAACAACAGATACGGATGCATACTGTTCAGGGTCAGCGGAAGGCACAGCGGCAGGGATTACGTCGGCCAGTACCTTCCCGAAGGACGGAGCGTCATCGGGAGCAACGCCGATCACTACGACTGGGTCACCTATGTAAAGGACCTCAAGCATCTCGAACAGGCGGGATACGCCACGAAGGAGAAGCAGACCCAGGTCATGGAGGCCTACGGAAAGACTCCTACGATCCATTCCTTCTATTCGTATATCCTCGGGTCCTATAAGCAGACCTTCATGTCGGACAAGACCCCCGGAGACGGGTTCGATATCTCCAGCGATTTCTGGTACGGTTTTGCCGACAGGGATCCGTGGAAGTATATCGAGCCGGCGGAGGCCCTGCAGGGATACCCGGTAGGCGATTATTACATCAGCTACTACAACGACTGCAGCGATTACTATCGGTACAAGTGGTCTCAGGAGCATGACGTCAAGGTCCATCTTTCCGATGACGGGAAGTTCTACCGCGTCCTCGCCGACGGCAGCCTCGACTCCGAGCCCTTCGTCATCGACATCCATTATATCGACGGCGGCCAGGCGCCCGGGGAAAAGCCCGACAAGACGGTGGATAAGCTCACCGTTGACGTGAACACATATCTTCACGACGGCGTGGACGGGACCGACGCCTTCACCGAAGGAGACGTTTTCAAGGCGTCTTTGGTGGAATACTGGTCCAGGGACGGCGAGTACGGCGATACCACCATCGCCGAAGGAGAGCTCAGCATCACGGAGGAGGGCCTCAAAACCCTTGCTCTTGAGTCAGTCGACGGAGAGCCTCTGAAGTTCTACAAAGCCAACAATTACGAGATCTATTACCATACGGAGCATGCCGCGTCCGGCGGAGCCTCGCCGGAGATGAACGGCGACTGGCTCAGCAGCAGCGTATACCTTCCCGTAGACGGGATCCAGGACGACGGCACGATAAAGGACGGCGGCGGAAACGCCATGGTCCTGAGCAACGAATATCTGGTGCTGCCCTGGTCCGTCAACAGCCCGAAGAGCGTCTCGGCCTATGACGGAGACGACGGCGTGGTCCTCAAGCCCATCACCGGCATCGGCCAGATCCAGGACAAGTCCCACTATATGGTCGTCGTCCACAACGAGTACGACGACAAGTGGTACGCCATGGCCAACGACGAGGAGGGCGGCTGGCAGGTAGAGCTGGAGGGGATAAAGAGCGCCGAAGACCTTAAGAAGGGGTGGAAGATCTCCGAAAAGGGAGACGTGGGATCCTACGTCCTCACCGCGAACAAGACGAATCTGACCTCCGATACCACCGCCGAGCTTCAGCTGAAGACCGGCGACAAGGACGCGGACGGCAAGACCGTCAGCCTGAAGATGGGCGTGAGCAGCAATGAGCTGAAGCCCCTGTTCTCGGGCTCCGCGGGCACCATTACCGTCAAGGAGCCTCTCGATGAGGGCGGGCTGATCTCCTGGGAGATCTGGAAGGGCAGCTACGCCAGGCTCTTCTACATGCCCGAGATGTTCGGAAAGACCGGCTTTGACACCTACAGATGGTACCGCGGCAATCAGTACGGCACCTATTACGAAAGACCTCTCAGCTACCCGTACGCGGATTTCTCCTACGGTTCTGACAACAACGCTATGATATATGAGCTCATGACCTGGGACGACAAGGGGTACAACGCCCCGACTGCCCGGATGAGCGTCATGCCCAAATGGGATCTAACCGGCGGAGCCTCCGTCTTCAGGGAGGATCACGATCCGGGCTACAGGTTCCAGATGCCGGCGGCATATACCGAAGAAGGGTACCTCAGCGACCTGAAGTCCTTCCTTGCCGAGCGCAATGGGAGGGTCCCGGAGGACACTCCCCACGACGTCAGGTTCTACATCCTTTCGGACAACCAGGAGGAGGCCGTCACCGCGGAGACCAAGGATTACACCTTGGTCAAGACCTTCGGCGACTTCGTCATGACCTATTCCCGCGGCAGCGAGCCTTCAAAGGTCATGGTCCTGGTCTGGAAGAACGAGGACGGCGAGGAGTTCGTCCTGGATCCCGAGGGCCTCATCCCCACCCAGACGAGGGCAGGCTCCGGAGGCTACAGAAAGCTCTCCGCTGAACCGAAGAGCGAGCTGAGGCCCAACAACGCCGGAAGCAGCAAGGACTTCAGGATATCCGAGACCCTTGTCGATGAAGGCGACAGGCAGATCTTCGTCACCGACTACGCCTTCAGGGAGTCGGCCCTCAACAGGTCTCAGGACAAGGAGTACCTGACTCTGACCGGAGAAGTCGGGGAGTCCGCCTGGTCCCTCGACAACGACGAGGCAGGCAGCGGCGACCGCAAATACATGCTGGTCCCCACCGAAAAGATCGCGGACCGCTACGACTGGGACGACGCGGTGAGCTACAGGCTCTCAGTCTTAAGGGACGGGAAGACCTCGTGGCTGGGCGTCGCTGAGGACGGCGGAAAGCTCAGGATGGTCATCGCGGACAGCGAGGAGGACGCGGCGGTCTTTACCGTTTACTCCGACAACGTGTCCAGATACTATTCCAGCGCCTACGGCTCGGACCTCTACAGTTATTATAAGATCTCCTCCATCGAGGACATCAACGAGGGCGATGAGATCATCATCGTCAACAGGGACAGTGAGGGCGTCCCCCGGATCCTCTCGTCCGCGCTGGTGGAGAGCTACAGATGGAGCTATCCGCAGAGCACCGTATACGAGCAGCACTCGGAATACGCGGCGGTGGAGGTCCTGGACGAGTACAGCACCGTGGATTCCCGCGACACGGTATTCCCAGAGAACGTCGTATACAAGTACCGTTTCGACACCGACGAGTATACCAAGAAGCCCTTCGCCCACTTCGAGGACGAGGATCAGACCGTGATCAGGGCCCAGGGCATCACCGCCAACGTCATCGGCAAGGCCAAGAAGGAGGATAAAAAGCAGAGAAAGTACGCGTCCGTCCAAGGCCTCGGCACCGGAGAATACATCTATGTACGCTCCTACGAGGACATCTATTACAGGGACGGCAAGGAGGTCGTGTTCTATCCCGCGGGCAAGGCCGGAGAATTCTGGATCCGCGGCAGCAGCAACGACTACTGGGCCGCGATGGGCTACTACACCAGGACCGCTCTCAATACCGCCACCGGCAGATACGTGTCCGTAGGCACAGGCTTCACCTTTGAGGGGGTCGACCAGGAGCACAGAGAGACCTTCGAGATCTACAGAAGGGCATCCTCCGAGAGCTTCAAGGTCAGGTACAACGACGCCGAAGGCAGCGTCGATCACACTGAGATCAAGCCCAAGGACGGCTTCGCCCTGACCCAGAAGACCGACGAGGAGAAGGACGGCACCGAATACGTGTTCGTCGGCTGGACCGCTGATCCGGACAAGAAGGGATACCTGTCCCTCAACGATTCCGCCAACCTGTTCGACTACGACAAGCGCAAGAAGGTGGCGTACCTCAAGAAGGACGCCCACGACAAGTTCAGCCTGCTGGGACCCTGCGATCCCGATGATACCAACCTCATCGAGTACAGCGAGATCGAGGAGTTCGTAAAGGACGGCGTCCTCGACGTCTATCCCGTCTACGCGGTTAGAGGCTTCTCCAGGGCGGTAACCGCCAACGACGGAGACACCATGATCATCGGCATCGCCGATTTCAAGGACAGCCAGATGGGCGGCGACGGCACTCCCGGAGATACCGAAAGGTGGCTGGGGAGCATCGACATCCGCATATTCAAGGACGGAAAGCCCTGGGTCGCCAACAGCGGTGCGGAGAAGCCCATGGGACTCTTCGCCGCACGCAGGGCGCTGAGAGCCGGGCTCAAGGCTGCTCCCGAGGTGGATCAGGCCTCAGCCAAGCTCTATTTCGCCTATCACAACGACGATGCGGCGGACCTGAACATAAAATTCATCGAAGAAGGAGTCACAGCCGCCATGCTCGAGGAGTACATGGATAGCGACGCCTTCGACGCGAAGGAGCCCACCGAAAAGTACGTCATCGACGCGGTCTACGCCAGCCAGGGCGGCAGCGAGGACGGCCTCAAGTTCCGCTATAACTGGATGGACAAGACCGTCGGCGGCCAGCTGGACAACGTGGAGGGCGGCAGCGTGGTGGAGGTCTACGTCACCACCAAGTACCAGGTCAAGTATTACTTCGATCAGGGCGAGGGCTATGAGCAGCTGACGGGCGATCAGTGGACCGACGAGGGCTTCTATGCCACCGAGGCCACCGAAAAGGCCGTGAACAGGCTGATCGAAAGAGCCGGTTACGACATAACCCCCGAGTCCACAGGAGATCTGGCGAAGCTGATGAACAGGACCGCCGGAGACACCACGACCTTCAAGGACGAGAACATGGAGAGGGGCGGATATTCCACTTTCCTTTACAGGTTCGACACCTATCCTCATATCATCGATATCGCCGGGCTTCCCGAAGCCCCGCAGGGCAAGTTCCTCGCCGGGGATAAGTGGACGGTGAAGAAGTCCGCGGCGGACGGAGATGAGCCTTCGCCCCTTGAGCAGCTGGCAGCCGTCAGCGGAGCGGACCAGGCTCCGGAGACGAAGCTCACCGTCGGAGCGGCAGGAGGAAGCGACAGCGACAACACCGTCTGGACCTTTAAGGCAAAGGGCGACGAGACCGGCACCTACCACCTCTACATCGCGGTGGAGAGCGTGACCATAACCGTTTCCAAGGTCTGGGACGACGGAGACGACATGGATCATATAAGGCCCGAGTCGGTTGCGGCGACCCTCCTCGCGGACGGGGAGCCTGTGGATTCCGCCCAGCTCACCGAAAAGACCGGCTGGAAGGCCGAGTTCACCGGACTTGAGAAGCAGAGAGACGGGAAGGACATAGTATATACAGTAGAAGAAAAGAGCGTCCCCAAGGGCTACGAGGCTTCCGTCAGCGGCAGCGCCGAAGATGGCTTCGTCATCACCAACTCCCATGCCCCGGAGCCCGAGCCCGAGCTTGAGCCCGGCGAGGTCCGCATCAGGGCAAAGAAGGAGCTGGACGGTAGAGACCTCAAGGCCGGCGAGTTCACCTTCGAGATGACCGAGGTGGACAAGGACGGCAAAGCCATAGGCGACACCGTCACCGCCTCGGCGGATGCGGAGGGGATCATCGATTTCGGGACCGTCAAATACGACAAGGTCTCCGACGTAGGGACCCATTACTACAGGATCTCCGAGGTCGTGCCCGAAGGAGGCATGAACAACATCACCTTCGACGAGGGAAGCTGCCTGGTGGTCATCGAGGTCACCGCGGAGGGCGCGGTCACGTCGGGTGGAGCCCTGAAGATCGCACCGTCCGATCCCCGCGAAAGCACCACCGGAAGCTCCTTCAGCGTATCCACCGGCAGCGGCATCAGCGGAAGGATCATCCCCCTGCTGGTGACCAGAGATTTTACCGACGAGGATGGAAACGAGCTTGCCCAGAGCAGGCTCGGAAAGATAGGTTCGGAGATCGTCCCCCTGTTCAGAAATCTGTACAGGGCGGTCACCGACGCGTTCATCCAGGTAAAGAAGGTCCTGAAGAAGGCCGCCGAGACCATCGCACTGAGGGCGTCGGACATCTTCAGGTTCGAGATCAAGGCCGTGACCGAGGGCGCGCCCATGCCGGCGGAGACCGTCCAGGTGGTCACCGGCAGCGGCATCGCGGTCTTCGGAGGCATAAAGTTCACCCAGGACGACATCGGCAGGACCTACAGGTATCAGATAAGCGAGATCGTCCCGGACGACGCGAAGAACGGCGACGGGACAGCCTGGGCCGACGCAACGGACGCCCAGAAGGCCGCCGGAGGCTTCAGAAAGGACGACGTCATCTACAGCGCCGAGAAGATCGACGCCAGCGTGACGGTGAGCTTTGACGAGAAGACCGGAGACATAGTCGCGAAGGTAACCGGCGGCAGCGGGGACGTCCCCGAGATCACCAACAGGATATACGAGGAGCCCGAGGAACCGCCCGTTCCCGAGGATCCTCCCGAAGAGCCCGAAAAGCCGGAAAAGCCCGGCGAGCCGCCGGAAGAGCCCGACGAACCGGAAAAGCCCGAAAAGCCTCCGGTCCCGGACAAGCCGGAAGAGCCTGAGAAGCCGGCGCCTCCCGAAGAGCCTGAAAAGCCCGAGGAGCCGCCCGCGCCGCCCGTTGTCCCGGAGGAGCCTCAGGAGCCGCCCGCGCCCCAGACCCCCAAGACCGGCGAAGGCTATGGATGGGTCCTCTGGTGTGCGCTGATGGCAGCCTCCCTGATCGGGATGGTCACGGCCGCCCGCATGAGGAAGAAGCACCGTTAGACCCGGATCAGGCGATAATAATGGCCGGATTTTCCCGGTAATAAATGTGAAAATAAGCAGAAAGGCCGCCCCGAAAGGCGGCTTTCCTGCTATAATGAAAAAGCCTGCGCGCCTTAGAAAATCAAGGCGCGGGAGGGGAGAGAAAATCCGTGGAAATTCTGATTGACTTGAAGAAGAATTACTGGTATACTCCCTTTGTTACGCAGTAAAAAGGACTGTGTCATTTTTTCTGCGTGCTCAAAATTTAAGAGGAAAGGAGAAGATTTAATGCCTACCATTAATCAATTGGTAAGAGAAGGCAGGACCCAGTCCGAGAAGAAGAGCAACAGCCCCGCTCTGCTCAGAGGAATGAACTCCCTCAAGAGAGTCCCCACCGACGTGAAGGCTCCCCAGAAGAGAGGCGTATGCACTTCCGTAAAGACTGTCACCCCGAAGAAGCCGAACTCCGCTCTGCGCAAGGTCGCACGTGTTCGTCTCTCCAACGGTATCGAAGTTACCGCTTACATTCCCGGGATCGGTCATAACCTTCAGGAGCACAGCGTTGTGCTGATCAGAGGCGGAAGAGTTAAGGATCTGCCTGGCGTCAGATATCACATCGTCAGAGGTACTCTGGATACCGCCGGCGTCGCCAACCGCGGCCAGGCCCGTTCCAAGTACGGTGCAAAGAGACCCAAGGCCAAGAAGGCATAGGTCTGCCAAACTAAAGAGTTATAACTGAAATATCGGGATCATGCCCATTTATATAGATTTGGGCATTGCGGCATTTGTAATAATGACGAGTACCGATGAAATTGCGCACAGGCGCAAGGAGGGAAGAAGTGCCTAGAAGAGGTAACGTACCTAAGAGAGAAGTGCTTCCCGATCCCGTGTACGGCAACGTAGTAGTCGCCAAGCTGATCAACAGCATCATGCTGGACGGCAAGAAGGGCGTAGCCCAGAAGATCGTCTACGACGCCTTCGAAGAGATCGGAAAGAAGACCGGCGAAGACCCCCTTGAGGTCTTCAACAAAGCAATGAACAACATCATGCCTCAGGTCGAAGTCAAGGCCAAGAGGATCGGCGGCGCCAACTATCAGGTCCCCATCGAGGTCAGACCCGAGAGACGCCAGACCCTGGGACTCAGATGGCTCACCACCTACACCAGGGCAAGGGGCGAGAGGACCATGTCCGCAAAACTGGCCAACGAGCTCATGGATGCAGCCAACGGACTTGGCGCTTCCGTAAAGAAGAAGGAAGACACCCACAGAATGGCAGAGGCCAACAGAGCCTTCGCCCACTACAGGTTTTAACACCTGCAGAATATCAAGGTAGAAAGGAGGAAGGATCATGCCGAGACAATTCTCTTTGGAAGACACAAGAAATATCGGTATCATGGCGCACATCGATGCCGGGAAAACTACCACCACTGAGCGCATACTCTTCTACACTGGAAAGACTCATAAGATAGGTGAGACCCACGACGGCACAGCCACGATGGACTGGATGGTGCAGGAGCAGGAAAGAGGCATCACCATAACCTCCGCTGCTACCACAGCCCAGTGGAAGGGTAAAAGGATCAACATAATCGATACCCCGGGACACGTGGACTTCACCGTAGAGGTCGAAAGATCCCTGCGCGTTCTGGACGGCGCCGTCATGGTGCTCTGCGCCAAGGGCGGAGTCGAGCCCCAGTCCGAGACGGTCTGGAGACAGGCCGAGAAATACGGCGTTCCCAGGATCATTTTCGTGAACAAGATGGACATCACCGGCGCGGATTTCTTCCGCGTGCTGGATATGGTCAAGGACAGGCTCAAGGCCAACGCGGTCCCCGTCCAGCTGCCCATCGGCGCGGAGAGCACCTTCACCGGAGTCATCGACCTTCTCCATATGAAGGAGGAGATCTATCAGGACGCTCTGGGACAGACCATCGCCGAGCAGGACATCCCTGCCGACCTGCTGGCCCAGGCTGAAGAATACAGAGACAAGCTGGTCGAAGCGGTGGCCGAGTTCGACGAGGAACTGACCATGAAGTATCTCGAGGGTGAGGAGATCACCATCGACGAGATCAAGAGGGTCCTCAGAAAGGCTACCATCGCAGGCGAGCTCATACCCGTGTTCTGCGGCTCCGCTTACAAGAACAAGGGCGTTCAGCTGCTGCTGGACGGCGTTGTCGATTACCTGCCTTCACCGCTGGACATCCCGTCCATCAAGGGAGTAGTTCCCAAGACGGAAAAGGAAGAAGAACGTCACGCCGGAGACGACGAGCCCTTCTCGGCTCTCGCCTTCAAGATCGTGGCAGACCCCTACGTGGGCAAGCTGGCCTTCTTCAGAGTGTACTCCGGTACCCTGAAGAGCGGTTCCTACGCTTATAACTCCACCAAGGGCAAGAGAGAGAGGATGGGCCGCATCCTTCAGATGCACGCCAATCACAGAGAGGACATCGACGAGGTCTACTGCGGCGATATCGCTGCGGCCGTAGGTCTGAAGGAGACCACCACCGGAGACACCCTCTGCGACGAGAAGCACCCCATCATCCTCGAATCCATGGAATTCCCCGATCCCGTCATCCAGATCGCCATCGAGCCCAAGACCAAGGCCGGCCTTGAGAAGATGGGACTGGCTCTGGCAAAGCTCGCCGAGGAGGACCCCACCTTCAGGACCTACACCGATCCTGACACGGGCCAGACCATCATCGCGGGCATGGGAGAGCTCCATCTGGAGATCATCGTCGACAGACTGCTCAGAGAGTTCAAGGTCGAAGCCAACGTCGGCAAGCCTCAGGTATCCTACAAGGAGACCATCACCAAGGAAGCCGTCGAGGACAACCGCTACGTCAAGCAGTCCGGCGGACACGGCCAGTACGGCCACGTCAAGATCAGAGTCTATCCCAGAGAGAGCGGCGCTGGCTACGAATTCGTCAATTCCATCGTCGGAGGTGTCATCCCCAAGGAATACATCCCCAAGATCGACGAGGGGATACGCGAAGCCATGCAGAACGGTCCTCTGGCAGGATATCAGGTCGTCGATATGGGCGTCGAGCTCATCGACGGTTCCTATCACGAGGTCGACTCCTCGGATATGGCCTTCAAGATCTGCGCCTCCATGGCGTTCAGAGAGGCCGCCAGAAGAGCCGCCCCGGTGCTCCTTGAACCTATATTCAAGGTAGAGGTCACCGCCCCCGAGGAATACATGGGAGACGTGATCGGAGACCTGAGCTCCAGAAGAGGCCGCATCGAGAGCACCGATATCCACAACGGAGCAGCCTCCATCAGAGGAATGGTGCCCCTTTCCGAGATGTTCGGATATGCGACCGATCTGCGCTCCAAGACCCAGGGAAGAGGCGTCTACGTAATGCAGATGGACCACTTCGAAAAGCTCCCCGACGGTCTTATGGACAAGATCAATAAATAGTCCTTAGGGCGGGTAGCTCCCGCCTTTAAGAGGCAGCCTAAGCTGCCCGATAAGCGCGTTTATTTTTAAAGGAGAAAACAAATGGCAAAAGCAAAATTCGAAAGAACTAAGCCGCATGTAAACATCGGAACCATCGGCCACATCGACCACGGCAAGACCACTCTTACCGCTGCTATCACCAAGGTACTCGCTACCAAGCTGCCTTCCGCCACTAACCAGGTCGTCGATTTCGCCAACATCGACAAGGCTCCTGAAGAGAGAGAAAGAGGTATCACCATCAACACCGCTCACGTTGAGTATGAGACTGCCAAGAGACACTATGCTCACGTTGACTGCCCGGGACATGCTGACTACGTCAAGAACATGATCACCGGTGCTGCCCAGATGGACGGCGCTATCCTCGTAGTAGCTGCTACCGATGGACCCATGCCCCAGACCAGAGAGCACATCCTGCTCGCCCGTCAGGTCGGCGTTCCCTACATCGTAGTATTCCTCAACAAGTGCGACATGGTCGACGACGAAGAGCTGCTTGACCTGGTCGAGATGGAAGTCAGAGAGCTCCTCGACTTCTATGAATTCCCCGGCGACGACACCCCGATCATCAGGGGCTCCGCTCTCATGGCTCTGAATGACCCCAACGGTGAATGGGCAGACAGGATCATGGACCTCATGGACGCTGTCGACTCCTACATCCCCGAACCGCAAAGACCCATCGACAAGCCCTTCCTTATGCCTGTTGAAGACGTATTCTCCATCACCGGCCGCGGCACCGTTGCTACCGGTCGTGTAGAGAGAGGCGTTGTCAAGGTCTCCGACACCGTCGAGATCGTTGGTCTGAAGGACGAGAAGAGAAGCGTCGTAGTTACCGGCGTTGAGATGTTCAGAAAGCTGCTCGATCAGGGCGAAGCCGGCGACAACATCGGCGTTCTGCTCCGTGGCGTTCAGAGGAACGAGATCGAAAGAGGACAGGTCCTCGCAAAGCCCGGTTCCGTACATCCCCACACCAAGTTCAAGTCCGAGGTCTACGTACTGAAGCAGTCTGAAGGCGGCCGTCATACTCCGTTCTTCAACGGATACAGACCCCAGTTCTACTTCAGAACTACCGACGTGACCGGAACCATCTCCCTGCCTGAAGGCACCGAGATGTGCATGCCCGGCGACAACACCAGAATGGAGATCGAGCTCATCACTCCGATCGCTATGGAAGAAGGACTCCGCTTCGCTATTCGTGAAGGCGGCAGGACCGTTGCTTCCGGCGTTGTTTCCGACATCATCGAGTAATCGATAAGGGACAAGCTTAGCACTTAAGCCAATACTGCCCCGCTCCAGCAATGGAGCGGGGTTTTAAAATGCTTGTTTCTGAGGCTTTTCCGCGATATACTACACTCTTCATATCCTGTTAGAAAAATAACATATAGATAACAACCGTCGATTCGAAAAATAATATCAAAAACACAGACAATTAACTTGATTAAAAATAGCCCCAAAGGTATATTATTTTTACATGGTTTGACAATTATCAAACCATCTGCATGTGGGTGAGATCTTATTAAAAAGGTCAAGCCGGGGCGGGTCCCGGCGTAAAGGAGGATATTTGATGGCTCATCTCAATGACGCCGCAAAGGCAAAGATCACAGAGATCTGCGAGAGGTACACTGACGAAAAGACGCCTCTCATGATGATCCTGAGCGATATCCAGAGAGAATACGGTTACATTCCTCTGGAGGTCCAGGAGCTGGTCTCTGAAAAGACCGGGATCCCTGTAGCGGAGATCTACGGTGTTGTTACGTTCTATTCTTTCTTCTCCCTTAAGCCTAAGGGGAAGTACATCATCGGCTGCTGTCTGGGAACTGCATGCTACGTCAAGGGAGCTCAGGCCATCATCGACAGGTTCTCCGAGCTGCTCAGCATCAGACCGGGCGAGACCACGGAGGACGGGCTCTTCACCCTGGACGCTCTCAGGTGTCTGGGCGCATGCGGCATCGCTCCCGCAGTCTCCATCAACGGCAAGGTCCATCCCAAGGTCACTCCGGACCAGGTCCAGGAGATCATTAAGAAACTGAGAGAGGAGGCTGCCAACTGATGATCAGAAGCTTCGAAGAACTGGAGAGCATGAAGTGCTCGTGCACCGACGCTCTTAACGCCAAATACGACGGCTCCGACGGAAAGCGCCACGTGGTCTTCTGCGGAGGTACCGGCTGCCTTTCCTCCGATTCGGCAGCGATAAGGGAAGCATTCTCGGCCAAGCTCAGGGAAAAGGGTCTCGATGACAAGGTCACCGTGAACCAGGTCGGCTGCTTCGGATTCTGCTCTCAGGGACCCTTCTGCAAGATCTTCCCTGAGGACACCCTTTACCGCATGGTAAAGATGGAAGACATCGATGAGATCATCGAAAAGGACATCATAGGCCATGAGGTCGTTGAAAGGCTCCTCTACGTCGATCCCGAGACCCATCAGAAGGTCTCAAGGCAGGACGACATCAACTTCTACAAGAAGCAGGTGAGGGTCGCCCTTCACGGCTGCGGAGCCATCGACCCCGAGAACCTGAACGAGGCTATCGGCGCCGGCGCCTTCCAGGGCCTGGCCAGGGCGATCAAGATCGGCCGCGAGGCTACCATCAAGGAGGTCCTGGATTCCGGTCTTCGCGGAAGAGGCGGAGCAGGCTTCCCCACCGGCCGCAAGTGGGCCTTCGCAGCCCCCGGAGACGGTGACAAGTATATAGTATGCAACGGCGACGAGGGAGACCCCGGCGCGTTCATGGACCGCTCCATCCTGGAAGGGAACCCGTTGGCGGTCATCGAAGGCATGGCCATCGCGGCCTACGCCATCGGAGCGGAGAACGGTTATTTCTACGTCCGCGCCGAATATCCCATCGCTGTCAACAGACTGAAGATCGCCATCGCCCAGCTGGAAGAGGCAGGGCTTCTGGGCGACAACATCCTGGGCAGCGGTTTCAATTTCAGGGCGCATCTCAGGCTCGGCGCCGGCGCCTTCGTCTGCGGAGAAGAGACCGCTCTTCTCAATTCCATCGAAGGCAAGCGCGGCATGCCCCGTCCCCGTCCGCCCTTCCCCGCGGTCAAGGGTCTTTGGGGCCGCCCGACCTGCGTGAACAACGTCGAGACTCTGGCCACCGTCCCCTATATCCTCAGAGAAGGCCAGGAGAAGTTCCGCACCTTCGGAACTGAAGGCTCAAAGGGCACCAAGGTCTTCGCCCTGGGCGGCAAGATCAACAACGTCGGTCTGGTAGAGGTCCCCATGGGAACTACCTTAAGAGAGCTCATCTACGACATCGGCGGCGGCATCCCCGGCGGCAAGAAGTTCAAGGCCATCCAGACCGGAGGCCCCTCCGGCGGCTGCCTCACCGAAAAGGATCTGGACACCGAGATCGACTTCGATACCCTCAAGGCCCGCGGCTCCATGATGGGCTCCGGCGGCGCCATCGTCATGGACGAGGACAACTGCATGGTCGACGTGGCCAAGTTCTACATGGAGTTCATCTGCGATGAGTCCTGCGGAAAGTGCTCCCCCTGCCGCATCGGCACCAAGAGGATGCTGGAGATCCTGACCAAGATCACCGAAGGCAAAGGCGAGATGGAAGACCTGGACAAGCTGGAAGAGATCGCTTCCATCTGCCAGAGCAACTCCCTCTGCGCTCTCGGCCAGACCGCGGCGAACCCCATACTCTCGACCTTGAGGCAGTTCAGGGATGAATACATCGCCCACATCGTCGACAAGAAGTGCCCGGCCCACGTATGCAAGTCCCTGATGCATTACAACATCAACAAGGACAAGTGCATCGGCTGCGGTCTCTGCGAGAGGAACTGCCCTGTCGGCGCCATCTACAAGACCGGCTATATCGCCCATGGCCACAAGCTGCCCAGCCGCGCCATCAACACCGACATCTGCATCAAGTGCGGCCTGTGCATGAGCAACTGCAAGTTCGGCGCGATCACCAAGGATTAGGAGGAGAGCATCATGGAAATGGTTAATATAAAGATCGAAGGCATCCCCTATCAGGTGGAAGCCGGACTGACCATACTGGAGGCCGCCAAGAAGTGCGGCTACAACATCCCGTCCCTGTGCGCCTTCAATCACGGCGAGTGCAATCAGGGCTCCTGCCGCGTCTGCCTGGTCGAAGCTACCGGCGCGAGAGGCCTCGTGGCGTCCTGCGTTTATCCGGTAAACGAGGGCATGGAGATCACCATCTCGTCCCCCAAGGCTGTGGCGGCAAGAAGATCCTCTGTCGAGCTGATCCTCTCCAACCACAACCGCAACTGCCAGGAGTGCGACAAGAACGAATACTGCGAGCTGCTGGACGTAGCCAGAAGGGTCGGCGCCCGCGAGGACATGTTCCCCGGCGAAAAGACCCCCACCACCTACGACGAGCTGACCCCGACCATCGTCCGCGACACCTCCAAGTGCATACTCTGCGGACGCTGCGTTGAGCGCTGCAAGAACGCTCACGGCATCGGCATCCTGGGCTTTGAGAACAGAGGCTTCAACGCCATCGTCGGCCCCGCCGAGAACCGTTCCTTCATCAATTCTCCCTGCATCATGTGCGGCCAGTGCATCAACGTATGCCCCACCGGCGCTCTGATGGAGAAGTCCGAGATCATGAAGGTGGACGAGGCCATGGCCCAGGGCAAGTATGTGGTCGTACAGACCGCTCCCGCCGTAAGGGCGGCCCTCGGCGAATCCTTCGGTATGCCCGTCGGCACCCCGGTCACCGGCAAGATGGTCGCTGCCCTCAGAAGGCTCGGCTTCAAGAAGGTCTTCGACACTGACTTTGCCGCTGACCTGACCATCATGGAAGAGGGCACCGAGCTGCTGAACAGGATCAAGAACGGCGGAGTCCTTCCCATGATCACCTCCTGCTCGCCCGGATGGGTCAACTACGCCGAGTACTATTACGGAGACCAGCTGGACCACCTCTCCAGCTGCAAGTCCCCCCACGAGATGTTCGGCGCCATCCTCAAGACCTACTACGCTGAGAAGCACGGCATCGACCCCAAGGATATGTTCGTCGTATCGGTCATGCCCTGCAGCTGCAAGAAGTTCGAGAAGGTAAGGCCCCAGCTCTCCGCTGACGTCAACGGCATGGCTGACGTGGACGCTGTTATCACCACCAGAGAGCTTGCACGCATGATCAAGCGCTCGGGCATCAACTTCACAAGGCTCCCCGACGAGGATTACGACAGGGACATCGTCCACGATGCGACCGGAGCCGGACACATCTTTGGCGTCACCGGCGGCGTCATGGAGGCTGCCATCCGCACGGTCTACTACGTGCTGGAGGGCAAGGAGCTGGAGGGCATCAACTACATGCCCGCCCGCGGCCTTGAAGGCATCAAGGAGGGCGAGGTCACCCTTCAGGGAAAGACCATCAAGATCGCCGTCGCGTCCGGTATGAAGAATGCCAAGGTCCTTCTGGACCAGATCAGGGAGGGCAAGTCCCCCTACACCTTCATCGAGATCATGGGCTGCCCGGGTGGCTGCATCAACGGAGGCGGCCAGCCCTACGTCCGCGACACCTTCATGCCCAACGAGGACATCGATATCTACGACAAGTATCTGCAGCTGAGATCCAAGGCTCTGTACTCCGAGGACGAGAGAGCGGTCCACCGCCAGTCCCACAACAACCCGGACATCCAGACCCTGTACAAGGAGTATCTGGGCGAGCCCAATTCCCACAAGGCTCACGAGCTGCTCCACACCACCTACAAAGAGAGGGTAAGGTTCGACTAAGGACCGGTACCGGACATAGAATAACAAACGGGAGGCGTCCGAAAGGGCGCCTCCTGCTTATGGGATGCAAAGTAAAAATGCTTGCGTTCTGCCAGCATTTATGATATATAAAAAGACGAGGATAGTAATTACCGCTGTTTGGGTGGCGGTATCCTCTCATTGTAAGAGAAGGATCAGCCGCGTTCCTGGCGGCTGACCCTATTTTTTATGGCTGAATGCCGAGGCAACCAGAAGTAAAGTCAGCAGCACGAGGGTGTACTGAAACAGTCCGTCGTAAGTCACCATAGGATCACCTCCTTCACGCTGCGGCAAAGCCGCATCGATCGAGAGGAAACCGCCCAGCGGTAATTGCTATTATATTACAATAATTACAAATATTTGTCAATAACTTCTGCCGATATCTTCGTGCAGTTTTTTTCTTTTGATATCCCCGGATATCCATGTTTTTCTTGCGAACCCGCTTTTTTTGTGGTAATACATATGGGCAAACCGTTTGGATCTGGCCGTATCCGGCCGGGAGGAGACCATGGACCCCGAAAGACGCAAAGCCCTGAACATAGAGATCCATTACGCCATAGCCCAGTTCCTTTACTGGGCCGCTGCCTGCTGCCTGCAGGGCTTTACGGCAGTGTTCCTGTCAAGCAGAGGCATGAGCGACGGAATGGTCGGCATCGCGGTCTCAATGACCTCGGTCGCGGCCATCTTCCTGCAGCTCTTCGTTTCCAACTTCTGCGACAGGCATCCGGAGATCCCGCTGAAGAAGATAACCGTCGCAGTAAGCGTCATATCCTTCGTATTCGTCTCGGTCCTCCATTTCACAAGGCCCTCCATCGCCCTGATCGCCCTACTGTTCATGCTGGCGGATGCGCCCCAGAAGACCAACAACGGCCTTCTCAACGCGGTCATGGTCCAGTACGTCAACGTGGGACTTCCGGTCAATTACGGATGGCCGAGGGGCATAGGTTCTCTGGGCTGGGCCGGCGGAGCCCTGATCTTCGGAAGGCTCATCGCAATATACAGTCCGGAGCTGCTGCTCTCGCTGTTTCTGGGCATCGAGGTCCTGGCCATCATCGCCATGCTGACCATGCCTTCGGTCGCTGTTGTAAGGCGCAGTAAGGCGGGAAAGGGCACCACCAGCTACGGCGAGATGCTGAAGAGCAACAAGGCTTTGGCGCTCTTTCTCCTTTCCCTCATCATCATGGGCATAGGCCAGGCGCCCTTAGGGACCTTCCTCAACCGCATGATCGAGTCCGTCGGAGGCGGGACCAGGGAGATGGGCGTCGCCATACTGATCCAGTCGGGGATGGAGCTTCCGATCATGTTCATGTCCGGGATGCTGCTCCATTATCTGAGCCCTGGAGCGCTCCTCTGCGTGTCCTTCACCGCCTATTCCCTCAAATCGGTGGCCTTCATGTGCTGCAGGTCCCTTGCGGGCATCTACGCGACCATGTTCACCGGCCTCTTCTGCTACGGGATCTATGGTTTCGCCGGGGTCCTCTATGCCAACGATATCGTTCAGGCGGACCAGAAGGTCAGGGCCCAGTCTCTGTCCTCTCTCTGCTTTACCGGAGGCATCGGCGGAGTTGTGGGCAACGCCATCGGAGGGGTCCTGATGGACCGCTTCGGTCTTCGCTTCATCTACTGGTTCAGCCTGGTGCTCTCGCTGATCGCCGTGTCCCTCATGGTGCTTTCGCTCAGGGCTCTTAAGGAGAAGCAGGCCGCGGCCGCACTGGAAAGCGCAGCGGAATAGTATTATAATCAATTAGATAAGCATTATTTTTATGCGTCCGGGATGCGCCCCGCCGGGGGACGCTTCCCTACGCATTTTCCCCGCAGCGGAAGAAACGCTCTGTCCGCACCGGACCGCTGAACACAGACATGACCGAAACATTCAGGCTGAAAAATGAAGAAGACACCATGGCGCTGGGGCGTTCCATCGCGGAGAAGCTCCAGGCCGGAGACGTGCTGGCCTTAAGAGGCGATCTGGGCACCGGAAAGACCTTCCTCACCCGCGCCATCGCACAGGGCCTGGGAGTTCCCTCCCGCATCAGCAGCCCCACCTTCACCATCGTTCAGGAGCATGAGGGAGGAAGGCTGCCCCTGTATCATTTCGACGTTTACCGGGTCAGCGACGAGGACGAGCTCTTTGAGATCGGTTTTTACGAATATTTCAAAAAAGGCGGGGTCTGCGTCATCGAATGGGCGGACCTGATCGAGGACATGCTCCCCGAGGGCACCGTCTTCATCGATCTCGCCAGGGGAGAAGAAGAAAACGAAAGGATCTGCACCGTAACATGGTGATCTTGACCATAGAGACAACAGGGCAGCTGGCTTCGGCTGCCATATACGAAGACGGCAGAATAACGGAAAGGACCGGCGGCAGGAAGCTCTCCCATCTGCAGGAGATCGCTCCCATGATCGGAGACCTGATGGCTGAAAGGGGCATAGTCCCCGCCGGGATCGACGCCGTGGCGGTCAGCAGGGGACCGGGATCCTTTACGGGGATCCGCATCGGTATGGCGACCGCGAAGGCACTCGCCCAGGTGTGGGACAAGCCCGTCATCTGCGTCCCGACCCTTCAGTCCTTCGCCTTCTGCGGATACGATGAGGGCAGGGACGAAAGGCTCCTGTTCTGCCCCATGTTCGACGCCAGAAGGAGCCAGGTCTACGCAGGGGCCTACGAGCCCGGCTCCAGGACCGCGGTCGTTGAAGATTCAGCCTGGGATCCGGACGAACTGATCTCAAGGCTCAGGGATGTTTCCGGAGCATATGACCGGATAGTCTTCTTCGGTGACGGCGTCGTGCCCTGGAAGGAAAAGATCGAGGGCAGCGGCCTCGTCTTTGAGACAGCCCCGGAAGAGGCAAGATATCAGACCGCCTGCCAGGCGGCAAGGCTTGCCTCCGTCATGTACGGGGCCGGGGAGCTCTGCGACTGCTATACCGCCTCTCCCGAGTACCTGAGGCTGGCCGAAGCCGAAAGAAAGCTGGCGGAGAAGGACCGCTGAGGTCCGTGCCGCATCCTGCCTAAGACGCAGGGCAGGCCGCGCGGCGCCCGTTCAAAACGCAAATCATAAACAGGACAATGCCCATAACTTCAGACGACATAGTCATAAGGATATCCGACGGAAGAAAGAGCGACATCGACGCCCTCGCCGGGCTGGAGCAGCTCTGCTTTTCCGTGCCCTGGAGCTGGGAGGCCATCGCGGGGGAGATCACGAAGAATCCCTCCTCCCGGTTCTACCTGGCCGAGGCTGAAGGCGATATAATCGGCTGCGTCAGCTGCTGGCTGCTTCCCCCCTACGAATGCCAGATCGGCAACGTGGCGGTCGCCCCCGGCTACAGAAGAAGGGGGATCGCGACCCGGCTAATGGGCGCCGTGATCAAAGATACCGAAGCGCTGGGCATCATGGACATGACCCTGGAGGTCAGGGCGTCCAACCTGGCCGCCCAGGCCCTCTACGCGGGGCTGGGATTTGAGAGCGAGGGCATCCGGAAGGGATATTATCAGGGCAAAGAGGACGCCGTCATAATGTGGCGGCGGGAGAAGCTGGCTGAAAGGAAGCCACTATGAAAGACGGAAGACACCTTACGATGGGGATAGAATCCAGCTGCGACGAGACTGCGATCGCGGTGCTGGCTGACGGAAGAGATCTGCTCTCCAACGTCATATCCTCCCAGATAGAGATACATACGTTATACGGCGGCGTGGTGCCCGAGATCGCGTCCCGCCACCATCTGAACAACATCCCCTTCGTCTTCAGGCAGGCTCTTGACGACGCCGGGGTCACCCTCGACGAGATCGACGAGATCGGCGTCACCGCGGGGCCGGGGCTTGCGGGAGCCCTGCTCATGGGGACGGCCTACGCCAAGGCGGTCTGCCTGGCGTCGGGAAAGCCCCTGGTCGGGGTCCATCACATCCAGGGACACATACTGGCCAACCTGCTTGAGCATCAGGATCTGGAGCCTCCCTTCCTTGCGCTGGTGGTCTCCGGGGGTCATACCCATCTGGTCGAGGTCAGGGGATACAACGAGTTCAAGGTCCTGGGCGCCACCAGGGACGACGCCGTGGGAGAAGCCTACGACAAGGTCGCCAGGGTTCTGGGACTGGGATATCCAGGAGGACCCAAGATCGACGCCATCGCCAAAGAGGGAGATCCCCACGCCCACGAGTTCAAGCGGGTCCTGCTGGAAAAGGACAGCCTGGACTTCTCCTTCAGCGGCACCAAGACCGGGGTCATCAATTATCTTCACTCGGAGGAGCAGCGGGGCAATGAGGTGAACAGGGCGGACGTCGCCGCGTCGTTCCAGCAGGCCGTCGTGGACGTGCTGGTGGAAAAGGCCATGGCGGCCCTGGATCTTACCGGCTACAAGGGCCTTGCTCTGGCCGGGGGAGTCGCCTGCAATTCGGCCCTGAGGCACCGGATGGCCAAGGCCTGCCGAAGGAAGGGCGCGAAGCTCTGGATACCTTCGCCGATATTCTGCACCGACAACGGCGCCATGATCGCCATGGCTGCCTATCAGAAGGCGAGGCTGGGCCTTTACGCTGATCTCGATCTGGACGTCTATCCCGGTCTTGATCTTGAGACCGGTCTCGGAAAACTGGATAAATAAACAAAGCCCCGCGCTTCCTTGGGAGCGCGGGGCCTTTTTGTCATTTGTCTACACTTACATGTTGTCTTCGACGAATTTTACCAGATTTCCTACGAGCTTGAAGTTTTCAGCCTGCTCGTCGGGGATCTCCACGCCGAACTCGTCTTCGATCGCCATGATGATCTCAACGGCGTCGAGGGAGTCGGCCTCAAGGTCCTTGGTGAGATTGGTCTCAAGGGTAATATCGTCTGCCACCACGCCGAGCTGATCGGCGATGATGTTCTTGATCTTCTCAAATACCATTTAAGATTTTTCCTCCGAATCGTTTAGAGTAATGATCCTGCCCACTGCCGCATTCAGGCGGCCGTGTCATGTAATCATTATTATATTGAATACCGGAGCAACTGCAAGTGTTTTTTTGATGAAATGTCAGACTTGTTTACAGTCCCATCTCTTTCTTGACTTCGCCGAAGCACTTGATGGCGAAATCCAGGTCTTCCTTGGTGTGGCCCGCGGAGATCTGGGTCCTGATCCTGTCCTTGCCCTTGGGTACGACGGGATAGCAGAAGGCTACCACGTAGACGCCCTTTTCCAGCATCCTGTCAGCGAACTCGTGAGCGACGATGGGATCATAGAGCATGATGGGCACGATGGGGTGCTCGCCGGGGAGCAGGTCGAAGCCCAGCTTCTCCATGCCGGCTCTGAAGTAGTTGGCGTTCTCGTGGACCTTGTCCCTGAGAGCGGTGGACTCTTCGAGCAGATCGATGGTCTTGAGGGTGGCTGCGCAGATAGCGGGAGCCACGGTATTGGAGAAGAGGTAGGGTCTGCTCTTCTGTCTGAGCAGGTCTACGATCTCCTGTCTTGCAGCGGTGTAGCCGCCGGAAGCTCCGCCGAGAGCCTTGCCGAAGGTGCCGGTGATGATGTCGACTCTTCCCATGACTCCGCAGAACTCGGGGGTGCCCTTGCCGTGCTCGCCCATGAAGCCTACTGCGTGGCTGTCGTCGACCATGACCAGGGCGTCATACTTGTCGGCCAGATCGCAGATAGCCTTGAGGTTGGCGATGTATCCGTCCATGGAGAAGACGCCGTCGGTGGCGATCATGATCTTCTTGCAGCCGGTCTCGCGGGCGTCCTTGAGCTTGGCTTCCAGATCCTCCATGTTGTTGTTGAGGTACCTGTATCTCTTGGCCTTGCAGAGCCTTACGCCGTCGATGATGGAGGCGTGGTTCAGCTCGTCAGAGATGATGGCGTCCTCGGCGCCGAGGATGGTCTCAAACAGACCGCCGTTGGCGTCGAAGCAGGAGCTGTAGAGGATGGCGTCATCGGTGCCTACGAAGTTGGCGATGCGTCTCTCCAGTTCCTTGTGGATCTCCTGGGTGCCGCAGATGAATCTGACGGAGGAGAGTCCGAAGCCCCATCTGTCGTAGCTCTCCTTGGCGGCCTTCATCAGGTCTTCGTTGTCGGAGAGGCCCAGATAGTTGTTGGCGCACATGTTGAGCACGTTGGGCTTCTTGGTGGTGTCTATCCTTGCCCTCTGGGGGGTGGTGATGATGCGTTCTTCTCTCCAGGTGCCTGCTGCCTTGATGGCATCAAGCTCCTGCTGGATAGCAGTCAATGCTGATTTCATTAGTGATATATCCTCCTGTTATACCCAGCTGAGGACGACCTTGCCGGACATGCCGCTGTGCATGGCCTCGAAGCCCTTCTCGAACTCGGTGTAGTGATAGCGATGGGTGATGACGGGGTGGAGGTCGAATCCGCCCTGTACCATTCCGATCATCTTGAACCAGTTGTCAGGCTTGCGACCATAGATGCCCTTGATGGTCAGGCCCTTGTTGATGATGTCGTTGAAATCGAAATTGGTCTCGCCATTGCCCAGGCCGAGCAGGGATACGTTGCCGCCGACCTTCATGGAGCGTACCAGCTGCTTGAAGGCGGGGGCTGCGCCGGACATCTCAAGGCCTACGTCGAAGCCTTCGAAGATGCCTTCCTGCTTCATGATCTCATTGAGGTCTTCTCTTCCGGTGTTGACCGCTACGTCGGCGCCCATGGTCTTTGCCAGGCCGAGTCTGTAGTCGTTCAGGTCGGTGATGACGACCCTGCGGGCTCCCGCGTACTTGGCGATGCCTGCGGCCATGATGCCGATGGGGCCTGCGCCGGTGATCAGTACGTTCTCGCCTACCAGATCATACATGAGTGCGGTGTGGGTAGCGTTGCCGAAGGCGTCGAAGAAGGAGACGATGTCCTCGTCCAGGTCTTCGCTGATGGCGACCAGGTTGGTGGTGGGCAGGCACAGATACTCTGCGAAAGCTCCGTTCCTGTTGACACCTACGCTGTTGGTCTTCTCGCACCACTGGAGGTTGCCGGTCTTGCAGGCTCTGCACTTGCCGCAGGTGATGTGGCCTTCGCCGCTGACCCTCTGGCCGACCTTCCAGTTGGTGACGCCTTCGCCCAGCTGGCAGATCTCGCCCACGTATTCGTGACCGATGGTCATGCCCGGGTGGATACGTTCCGCGGACCATTTGTTCCAATCATAGATGTGTACGTCAGTTCCACAAATTGCGGTCTTGTGGATCTTGATGAGCACTTCGCCGGGACCGGGTTCAGGTACAGGAACCTTCCGCAGTTCCAATCCCGGCCCCATAGTCGGCTTTACGATGGCATCCATAAGTTTTTCCATAACTATCACCTCGTAATGATTCTAAAAGATTTAACTTATTAAGACTTTTCATAGGGGTGCTTTTATAAAGACCCCATATGATTTTACCACATATCATGGGAAGTGGAGAACCTATTTTTGAAAAGGCGTCCGTCTCCAAGTACTGAACGACAGCCCTGACTTTGAAATGCCCCGCTGTTTTTTGTCGTGTGCGGTCTCGTCTTTCATTCTTGGAAAATGATAGTTTTGTATTACATTATCTGGATTGTTGATACAAGCTTATAATATTTATATTTATAGTATAAAAATCCGCAAATATCAGTGTTTTCGAATGACAAAATACGAAAATTGAACAAATGCAGACAACGTCTTGATATTGTCCGGCGCATACGCTATACTAAAAATGCAAGTACGCACATATCGCCATGTGCGCATCTGTCCTTTTGAAAGATCTCCGGGGGATGGGGACCCCGCCTTCTTTCCCTAAAGGACGGGACCCATACCATAGAAGATACAGTTAAAGGAATGATCAGGAGGTTGATCAACAATGTCAAGATTCACAAAGATCGCTGCGTTACTGATCGCTATCGCCATGATTGCATCTTTAGCAGCATGCGGCAGTACCAATGGCGGCGGCGGTGGCGGAAATGCTCCCGCAGCTGACAACGCGGATCGCCATTACGCAGTCGATAAGGACACCGTCGTCGTCTGCACCGCAGACGAGACCCCCGCTATCAGCGCCCGCGGACACAGCGCAGTAGCAGGAAACTACATCAATCAGCTGACCTATGAGCAGCTCATCCAGATCGATAAGAATCTGGCTCCTCAGCCCTGGCTCGCAGAGAGCTATGAGTACACCGAGCAGTCCGACGGCGCTTATCTGTGGACCTTCCACCTTCATAAGGGCGTAAAGTTCCACGACGGCACCGAGATGCACGCTGAAGACGTCGTAGCTTCCCTCGAAGCAGCGGCCAAGTCTCCGGAAGTCCAGATCAATACCACTTCCTTCAGAGACCCCCACGTCATCGATGAGTACACCGTAGGCCTCTACACCGACGGCCCCAGCGCCGCAGTGCTCTACGACCTCTCCGGCCACGGCAACGCCATCGAGCCCAAGGCTCTGATCGACGCAGGCAACGACTTCAACTCCAACCCCATCGGCACCGGCCCGTACAAGTTCGTCAACTGGAAGATCTCCGAGCAGCTGGAGTTCACCAGATTTGATGATTACTGGCACAAGGACACCATGCCGGCCATCAAGAACATCATCTGGAAGATCATCCCCGAAGGCTCCGCCAGAACTATCGCTCTGCAGGCCCACGAGGTCGACTACATCATCGAGCTCGATACCAACGACATCGACCTGATCAAGGGTGACGATGGCCTGGTACTGCTCGACGTACCATCCCTGGGATTCAACTTCCTCTGCCTCAACAACACCGTCGATCCGTTCGGCAACGTCAACGTCAGAAGAGCTATCAACGCCGCGGTCAACAGGGATGACATCATCACCGTCGCACTCAACGGCGAAGGTATGGCGTCCGTCGCTCAGACCACCTACGGCTTCGAGACCTGCGACACCACCGGTTTCGTAGGCTACGACGTGGCAAAGGCTCAGGAATTCGCCAAGGCTTCCGGAGTCGATCTCTCCAAGGTAAGCTTTGAGGTCATCTGCTCCGACGATACCAAGAGAAGAGCAGGACAGGTCATCCAGGAGAACCTGGACACCGCCTTCGGAATGGGCGTTGAACTGGTCTCCATGGACCTCGCCACCTACCTCTCCCAGACCGCACAGGGCAACTTCGAAGGCTTCATCGGCGGCTACACCGGTTCCAACATGGTCACCTGGATCAAGGGTCTGTTCCACAGCACCCAGATCGGCGGCTCCAACAAGACCAGGACCAACGATCCCAAGGTCGACGCAATGATCGAAGAGATCGGCAGGACCATCGACACCGAGAAGAGGATCGAGCTTGAGAACGAGTTCACCCGTTACATGAACGACCTCTGCCCGCAGGTGCCCATCTATCAGGTCAACAGATGCGAAGCTTACAACAAGTATCTCGGCGACATCTTCCTCGGACCGACCGGCAGATTCTACGTCGAGGAGTGGGCATGGCAGTAGCCATCCGCATCCCCGGACAAGAGGATCTGAAGATCATCTGATCTGAAATGAAAGAGGGCTCCGCCTGAAAAGGCGGGGCCCTTTAAAATGCCCGAAGCTTTCGGTCGGAAGGCTTCGGGCTTTTCGTTTGATATCGATCTTTCGGCAGGCTATCCCAGCTTTTCCGCCGCCATGGCGATGAAGGACGGGATGTCTATGTGCTGGGGACAGTGCCTGGCGCAGGCTCCGCACCTGATGCAGTCGGAAGCTCTGCCGTGCCCCGCCGAGAGCTGGGCGTAGGCGGGCTTGATCTTCCAGCCTTCCTCAGGGTAGCGGACGATCTCGTTGAGCATCTTGAAATAGTCCGGGATCAGTATGCCCTTGGGGCAGTGGGGGGCGCAGTATCGGCAGCCGGTGCAGGGGACCGTGGTCCCGGAGTTGATGACGTCCCTGACTTTGGCCAGCAGGGCGGTCTCATCTTCCGTTACGGGCTCCATCTGCTCCATGTTCTCTTCGATCTGGGCCATGGCGTTCATGCCGGAGAGGCAGACCGCGACGTTTTCAAGAGACTGGACGAAGCGAAGGGCCCAGCGGGACGGGCTGTCTTCGGGGCGGGCGGCCCTGAGGAGCTTTTCCGCCTCATCTGGAAGGACGGAAAGGGTCCCGCCCTTTACGGGCTCCATGACGACGACCTTCTTGCCGTGCCTTACGCAGCATTCGTAGCACCTGCGGGATTCGATCCCCGGGCTCTCCCAGTCCAGATAGTTGATCTGGATCTGGACGATATCGACCTCGGGGTGGGCGGTCAGGATCTTTTCCAGAAGGTCCGCGCTGTCGTGATAAGAAAAGCCCACAAGCCTTGCCTCGCCGCTCCGTTTGACCTCCTGAAGGAACTCGAACTCCCCGCATTTCTCGGCGATATCGTAGTGCTTTCCGTTGAGCCAGTGGAGCATGTAGACGTCGAAAAAGTCCACGCCGCACCGCTCCTTCTGCTCGTCGAAATATTTTCGGCAGTCGGCGTGGTCCCTGCACTTGTAGCCGGGGAGCTTGTCCGCGATCATGAAGCTGTCCCTGGGATGGCGCTTCACAAGGCATTCCCTCAGGGCCTTTTCGCTCTCCCCATCCAGGTAGGTGTAGGCGGTATCGAAATATCTGCCGCCCAGCTCCAGGAACCGGTCGGTCAGCGCGTTTATAAGTTCATAGTCGGGCTTTCCGTTCTTTTCGGGAAGCCTCAGGTATCCAAATCCGGTCTTGTTCATTTTATCCTTCTAATTCCATCCAGGCTTCATAGGCCTGGTCCAGCTCGGCCTTGGCGGTTTCAAGCCTTTCAGCCAGCTGCCGGGCTTTTTCCGCGTCCGCGAATACCTCGGGCCTGCAGAGCTCCTCCTCAAGGGATGAGATCTCTTCCTCGAGCCCCGCGATCCTTTCTTCTGCCGCGGCCTTCTGCTTTTCTCTTCTACGCTGCTCCGTGGCCAGCTGCTTTTCCCTGATGCGGGCCTGGGCGCGTGCCTCCTTGGTGAGGGCCTTCTCCGCCGCGGCCTCTATATCCGCCGCCTCGGCCTGCTTTCCCTCGGTGACCCTGACCATCTGGTTCAGGTAAGCCTTGCCCGAGCCTATGCTCTGGCGCTTTTCGGAATAGTAATCGTAACCCCCGTGGAAGACGGTGATCCCGTCCCTTCCCAGCTCGTAGATGGCGGTGGGGATCCTCTGCAGCAGGTACCGGTCGTGGGATACGATCAGCATGGTGCCCGGGAAATTGAGCAGCGCGTCCTCGAAGATCTCCTTGGCGGAGATGTCCAGATGGTTGGTGGGTTCGTCCAGTATCAGGAAGTTGGCACCGGACATCATCAGCTTGAGCAGGGCCAGCCTTGCCTTTTCGCCTCCCGCAAGATCCGCGACCTGCTTGAAAACGTCGTCGCCCTTGAAAAGGAAGCTGCCGAGGATGCTCCGAAGATCGGTCACGTCGTACTTGAAATAGGCGGTGTGGAGCTCGTCCAGCACTGTCTTTGAGGGATCCAGGCTCCTCTGCTCCTGATCGTAGTATCCGGGCATCACGTTCTGACCCAGCCTGATCAGGCCGCTGTCAGCCCTAAGCTCGCCCAGGATGATCCGAAGCAGTGTGGTCTTTCCGATGCCGTTGGGGCCGACCAGACAGATCCTGTCGCCGCGCTTGATGTCCATGCCTACGCCGGAGAAGAGCTGCCTCGTGCCGCTGCCGTCGGTAAAGCTCATAGAAAGGCCCTCCGCGAAGAGGACGTCGGTGCCGCTCTGCAGCTTTTCGTCGAAGTTCATGCGAAGGTGCTCGCTGAGCATGACCGGCTTTTCGGGCTTTTCGATCATGGCCAGGCGCTTTTCCCTGGACTGGGCCCTCTTTACCAGATGCTCGGTGTTGTGGGCCTTGAACCGGCGGATCATGTCCTCCTGGCGCCTGATCTCCGCCATCTCGTTCTCGTAACGGCGCAGCTTCTCCTCGTAGATCTGCTGTTTTTTGACCTTGTACTGGCTGTAGTTGCCCTCGTAGACGGTGAGCTTGTGGCTCTCGATCTCGAAGATCCTTCTGACCGTCCTGTCGAGGAAGTACCGGTCGTGGGAGATCATCACCAGGGTGCCCTTGTACTGGGCGAGGTAGTCCTCCAGCCACTTGAGGGTGCCGATGTCTAGATGGTTGGTGGGCTCGTCCAGAAGCAGCAGGTCCGGGGAGCGGAGCAGCAGGGCGGCCAGGGCAAGGCGGGTCCTTTCGCCGCCGGAGAGCAGGTCCACGGGCTTGTCCAGAAAGTCCTCGGAGAAAGCCAGACTGCTCAGGATGCCCCTGATCTCGCTCTTATACGTATAGCCTCTGCGGTCGCGGAACTGGGTCTGGAGAGTCTCGTAGCGCTCCAGCATGTCCTCCTGCTCTTTGGTGAGCATGCCGGTCTCGCTGTGGAGCTTCTCGATCTTCTCGGACATCTCCGCCAGCTCTTTTTCCGCCTGCATCTGCCAGGCGAAGATCTTGCGCATCTCCTCTTCGACGGTGCCTCCGCCGGGGAAGTGGTCCCTCTGTTTGAGGTAGCCCACGGTGATGTCCCTGGCCTTGAAGATGTCGCCGCTGTCGGCGGCCAGCTCTCCGGTCAGGAGCTTTATCAGGGTGCTCTTTCCCGCTCCGTTGGCTCCGACTATTCCTATCCTGTCCTTCTCGTTGATGTGGAAGGACACGTCGGTCAGCACCGGCTCGGTCCCGTAGTATTTATTGAGTTTTGATACGGAAATTATGCTCATGTTTATCAAAAACCATAATATTTTAGCATACTGAAGCTATTGTAACAAGCTTCAGAGCATGGTAAAATCATACATCACTAAATTTATCAATAGGAGGAGTACAATGATCAACAAACAGGAGGATAAGATCTCCAATGCAGTGATCCGCAGGCTCCCGCGCTATCTTCGCGTTCTGGAAGAACTGAACAAAAAGGGAGTCGTAAGGATCTCCTCGGGAGAGCTCAGCGATCTTACCGGATATACCGCGTCCCAGATCCGTCAGGACCTCAACCACTTCGGAGGCTTCGGACAGCAGGGCTACGGATACAATATTGCAGACCTTCAGAAGGCCATAGAAGGGATCCTCGGGACCGACAAGCAGTACAACATGGTCATAGTGGGCTGCGGCAGGCTCGGCCACGCCGTCGCCAACTACATCGACAGCTACGAGTCCCATTACCGCATCTGCGGCATCTTCGACGTCAAGGATGAGCTGATCGGAAAGGAAATCGCCGGGGTGAAGGTCCAGCACCAGAGGGAGCTGGAGGACCTGCTCGCCAGGGAAAAGATCGATATCGGAGTCATCACCGCCACCAAGGAGAGGGCCCAGTCCATATCGGGCATTCTGGTGGACGGAGGCGTAAGGGGCATCTGGAACTTCGTTCCCGCGGACATCGCGGTCCCCGATACCGTGATCGTAGAGAATATCTACATCGCCGATTCCCTCCACGTCCTGACCTACAATATGAACCACCAGAACCGCTGATGCTCACGCTTCGCGGAAGTAAATACGCAGTAAAACAGCCGTCCCGAAAAGGAACGGCTGTTCTTTGTTGGTCTTGGTCGATCCTGCGAAGGATCCTCTGCCTTATTCTTCGGGCTGGGGAGCTCCTACGGGGCAGGTGGATGCGCAAGCGCCGCAGTCAACGCACTTCTCAGCGTCGATGACGTACTTGCCGTCGCCTTCGGAGATAGCTTCTACGGGGCAGCCGGCTGCGCAGGCTCCGCACATGACGCAAGCGTCAGAAATCACATATGCCATTATTTGTTCCTCCTTGTTCACAGGTAGAGGGCAGACATCTGCTCTCAATGATGATAATATACCAAACGAGCGGAAAGTAAACAAGAAGTTTTCTCTGAACTTTTTGTGAAGTATACTAATATTGGTTTAAAGAAACTAACGGAAGGCAGGGCGGTCCTACGCGGACCAGGCCTGCCCGGGCAGGTCAGATCATGAGGATAATCGGTTTTTCGGGAAAGAGCGGCACCGGCAAGAGCTTCGCTTCGGCGGAGCTCTGTGGGAAGCTGGGCATAGAGGCGGTCATCGACGACGGCCTCTTCATTGAAAAGGGGAATATCATAGCGGGCATCTCGGCCAAAAAGCAGCCCACCAGGCTGGGAGCGGTGAAGACCGCGATCTTTACCGACGAAAAGCACCGCAGCTCGGTCGCCGGGGCGATCAAGGAGTCAGGGATCACGTCCATAATGGTCATCGGTACCTCGGACCGGATGGTGGACGAGATCTGCGAAAGGCTTGAGATCGGAAAGCCCGACGAGTACATCCACATCGAGGACGTCTCCACGCCGGAGCAGATCGAAAAGGCCAGAAGGCTCAGGGCCTCAGCGGGCACCCACATCATCCCCGCGCCGACCATGCAGGTGAAAAAGCAGTTCTCCGGGTACTTTCTCGATCCCCGCAAGGGCTTTCGCAAGGACGAGCACGGCAAGGGCCAGAGCAGCGAGAAGACTCTGGTGAGGCCCACCTACAGCTACATGGGCGACTTCGTCATCTCGGACAAGGTCATCAGCGACATCGTGGAGCACCTTGCAAAGGATGAAGAGGCCGTCAGCGACGTGCTCTGGGTCGCCTCCACCAACGGCGAGGAGGGCATGTACATCAGGATCATCATAAGAGGCTGGTACGGGGCGGCGGTGCGCAAGGCCGCGGAATCCCTGCAGAAAAGGGTCTGGCAGGCGGTCTCGTACATGACTGCCTTCAACATCCTGGGCATCGAGGTGGAGATCCGTGAATTTAATATGAAGAACGAAAAATCGGCCTAATTGGTATTGACAAATCAGAGGCTCCGAATATAATTGATGATGTTAGCACTCAGATAAAAAGAGTGCTAACAAACTGAAAAGATAACAAATATCATATGGAGGAATATTTCATGAATATCAAACCTTTAGGCGACAGAGTCCTGATCAAGAGGCTCGAGGCAGAAGAAAAGACCAAGAGCGGTATCGTGCTTCCCGGCGCAGCCAAGGAGCAGCCCCAGATGGCGGAAGTCCTGGCGGTAGGTCCCGGGACCGACGAGGTAAAGATGGAAGTCAAGAAAGGTGACCAGGTCATCTTCTCCAAATATGCAGGCACCGAGGTCAAGCTGGACGGCGAAGATCTCATCCTTGTGAGCCAGAAGGACATCCTGGCAGTCGTAAAGTAGATTAAGAGGTAAGAACAATGGCAAAAGAGATAAGCTTCGGCGAAGAAACAAGAAGAAAGCTCCAGGCCGGCGTAGACAAGCTGGCTGATACCGTAAAGATCACCCTGGGACCCAAGGGCAGGAACGTCCTCATCGAGAAGTCCTACGGCGCTCCGATGATCATCAACGACGGCGTCTCCATCGCAAGGGAGATCGATCTGGAGGATCCCTATGAGAACATGGGCGCCCAGATCGTCAAGGAAGTCGCATCCAAGACCAACGACGTTGCAGGCGACGGCACCACCACCGCCACCCTGCTGGCACAGGCCATCGTCCGCGACGGATTTAAGAACGTCGCAGCAGGCGCCAACCCGATGATCCTCAAGAAGGGCATCCAGGGCGCAGTCGACACCGCAGTCGAGGCCATCAAGGCCAACAGCAAGCCGATCGTAGGCAAGGAATCCATCGCTCAGGTCGCGTCCGTCTCCGCAGGCGACACCGCCATCGGCGGCCTCATCGCAGACGCTATGGAGAAGGTCGGCAACGCCGGCGTCATCACCGTCGAAGAGTCCAAGTCCATGGGCACCGAGCTGGAGGTCGTCGAAGGAATGCAGTTCGACAGAGGCTACCTCTCCGCTTACATGGTCACCGACACCGACAAGATGGAAGCAGTCCTCTCCAATCCGTACATCCTCATCACCGACAAGAAGGTCTCCAACATCCAGGAGCTGCTGCCCATCCTCGAGCAGGTCGTACAGCAGGGCAAGAAGCTGCTGATCATCGCTGAGGACGTCGAAGGCGAAGCTCTCGCCACCCTCGTCGTCAACAAGATCAGGGGAGTCTTCGACTGCGTGGCAGTCAAGGCACCGGGCTTCGGCGACAGAAGAAAGGAAATGCTCAAGGACATCGCAGTGCTGACCGGCGCTACCGTGATCAGCCAGGAAGTCGGCTATGACCTGAAGGACGCCACCCTCGATATGCTGGGCAGCGCAGCCACCGTCAAGGTCACCAAGGACAACACCGTAATCGTCGACGGCGCAGGCGACAAGGAAGCTCTCAAGGCCAGAGTCGAGCAGCTCAACGCCGAGCTGGCCAGGACCACCTCCGACTACGATCAGGAGAAGCTCCTCGAAAGACTGGGCAAGCTCTCCGGCGGAGTCGCGGTCATCAAGGTCGGCGCAGCCACCGAGACCGAGCTGAAGGAAAGAAAGCTCAGGATCGAGGATGCTCTCAACGCCACCAAGGCGGCAGTCGAGGAAGGCATCGTCCCCGGCGGCGGAGTCGCTCTCGTCAACGTCATCCCCGCTGTCAAGAAGTACGCAGACGCCCTCAAGGGCGATGAAAAGACCGGCGCCCAGATCATCGTAAGAGCTCTGGAAGAGCCTGTCCGCCAGATCGCCGAGAATGCGGGCTTCGAAGGTTCCGTGGTCGTCGCTGAGGTCAAGAAGCACAAGGTAGGCGTAGGCTTCAACGCAGCCACCGAGAAGTACGAAGACATGATGAAGTCCGGCATCGTCGACCCGACCAAGGTCACCAGGTCCGCTCTTCAGAACGCTGCTTCCGCTTCCGCTCTGCTGCTGACCACCGAGGCCGGCATCGCCGAGATCAAGAAGGAAGATCCCGCAGCCGCAGCTGCAGCCATGAACGGCGGCATGGGCGGCGGAATGGGAATGATGTAGTCAAAAAGACTGCGGAAGGTCCATTCGGGCAGTAATACCAAAAACAAAAATGAGGCATCTCCGGGCAGCCGGGGATGCCTTTTTATATCGCGGTAAGGGATCGCCGTGACCGGTCCTTTCGGCGGCCGCGTCAGTCCTTCAGTTCGGCGAGGGCGTCCTCAAGGGTCCTGCCGGTGATGAAATCTTCGTACACGCCCTTAGTCGTGGTGAATATAAAGTGATAGATCTTTTTATCGGTCTCAAGATACGCGTCCCGGTCGGCCGGTTCGTTGGATGCGAACACGATGGAATCCGAGCGCAGAAGCCCGCTGCCGTCTATCGCGATGTCCCAGGGCTCGCCACAGGGGCGGTAATGTGCATCGCTTCCGTTCACATGCTTAAGGAAGATCAGGTGCTTTGCCGTCATGTCGGGATCGCTGTACAGAGGATCCGGAACGAGCACCGGGTAGTTTTTTCCGCCGGCGTAGTCCCTGAAGGTCCAGGTATACTCGTGGCTTTGGACGACTTCGATATTCTTTTGGGGATAGTCTCCGAAGACCACTTTATCGATCATAAACTCAAAGCTGCGGTCCGTGTCGATATCGGGCCTTCGGGGATCCAATTGCTTTTCCTCATCCAGGGTCTTTCCGGTGAAGCTTCCGAGCAGTATCAGGTCCGCATCCTTTTTCATATCGCTGAGGCTCAGGGGGATGGACATATCGATGGCGGTGTACATCGGGACTTCCACGATCTCTTTCTGCTCGATCTCGATCCCGGCGGGAGCTTTGCTCAGCGGCCCCGGAAGCAGGAGCAGGGCTGCCGCTATCACGAAGACCGCCGCAAGGGCAGAGACAGTTTTTTTCATTTTTCCTCCCTTCAGGCCGGACGGGCCGTAATGCCTGCGGAAACATAACTGGATGCAGGTTTCTTGTTCTGTATTATTATAACATATGCCTGCCGTCTTCGCAAATCAGCTTTGCGCAGGACGTCATGCGCACTTGAATAACAGCGCGAATAACGTTAAAATCAATATGTATACGTTTAATCACACAGAGACCGCATCGAACAAAGAAAGCAGGCATGACTTATGAAAGCAAAAAGACTTTTGGCTCTCATGATCTCGCTGATCATGTGCTTCTGCCTCATCCCGGCGTCCGCCTTCGCTGATGAAGAGCAGCCGGCGGCACCCGAAAACGATCTTCTCATCGCTCCGGCAGAGGGAGACGGGACTGAAGATCAGGCAGATCTGACGGAACTCATCGAATTCATCGACCAGCTCATCAATCCCGGTCCGGAGCCCTACGTCTCCATGTGGACTTCGGAGGAAGTATACGTCCTCGGAAGAGAGGGCCAGGAATACGTCATCGTTAAGAAGGGCGAAGAGCCCGACTGGACCAAGGCCGTTCAGCCCGACGAATACGGAGGGGTGTACTTCGAAGGCCTTGAAGCGGCCACCGAATATATCGTCTACACCCGCGTCATCAAGACCGAAGAAGCCTCTGACGACGTGATCTATCAGGCTCCGGTCATGACCTCCCTTCACAGCACCGCCATCATGGGCGAGGCCGTGGTAGGAAAGGAGATCACCATCGAGATCGATCCCCCCGGCATCGAGGGGCTCGAGGTCCGCTGGTATCACGAGACCGTGAGCAGGACCGATGAGTACTCCGTCGAGTACGAAAGGACTCCCATCGAGGGCGCTGTGGGTGAGACCTACGTTCCCAAGGAAAGCGATCTCGGAAAGCTCCTCAGCGCTGTGGTCACCAAGGGCGATACCGAGCTAATGACCATGGACGAGATCGGCCCCGTGCTCCCCGGCTTTGAGGTCTTCTTCATGCTGGACGCCGAGGACGAGGAACCATATAAGACCATGTACACCGGCGAAGGAGACAAGCTGGCGGAGCTTCCCGTCCCCGAAAAGGAAGGCTTCACCTTCGAAGGCTGGTACGACTGGGACGGCGTAAAGGTCACCGAGGATACCGTCTACGAGTGGAGCACCAGCGTCTTCGCCCAGTGGATAGGTCCGGACGGAGAGATCACCGGCGGAGCCCCCGTCTATGAGCCATTCATGTTCGACGACGTCACCGAGGACGATTACTTCTACGGTCCCGTCAGATGGGCCCTCGACAACAACGTGACCGAAGGCACCACCTTCGAGACCTTCAGCCCCTACAAGGAGTGCACCAGGGCCCAGATTGTCACCTTCCTCTGGAGGATGGCCGGATATCCCGACGCCGAGCCCACCACCATGTTCTTCGACGTCGATCCCCAGGATCCCGACAACTATTACATGCAGGCTCTCTCCTGGGCCTTCAACAACGATATCGTGGAAGGCGTGGAGCCCCACATCTTCGCCCCCAACAATAAAGTGACCCGCGCCCAGGCCGTGACCATGCTCTGCAGATACGCCAATGGCGCCGCCTCCGGCGAGAACCCCTTCGGGGACGTTGCCGAGGGCAGCTGGTACTACGAGCCCGTCCTCTGGGCAGCCGCCAACGGTATAACCGAGGGTACCTCCGAGGGACGCTTCAGCCCCTCCAAGCCCTGCACCAGAGCCCAGATCGTCACCTTCCTGAGCAGATTTGCCCAGGGCGAAGGATCCTCCGAGGAGCCCAAGGGCGGCGAAGGGGAGCCTTCCCCCGTCACCGGAGACCTTGCCCTGATCCACGAGCCCGAGTTAGGCGGCATCTACATCACCAAGACTATCGACGAGTTCAACGCCATGGGCTTTGAGTACGGAGACAGCGTCGACGTGATCTTCTCCAGCGGCTACAGCCTCATCGACGTTCCCTACTACAACGGTTACTACACCGATAACGGCGAGCCCCTTCTCATCGCCTATCCCGGCTACGATTACATCAAGGCCTGCATCAACAACGGAGACGACCTCTGGGCAGTCGCCGAGATCGAAGAGGGCGACACCGCGGGCATCGTCCTGAGGGAAAAGGGCAAGTATCTGGATATCCAGAAGGCCAGGGACATCCACTACACCGACGCCAGGGAGGACTACGCCTCCGACGAGATCTTCGCCAACTTCAGGGCCCTTACCGGCGGGAGCATGGGCGAGGGTACCGTCTACCGCTCCGCGTCCCCCTGCGACGACCAGCACAACAGGGCATCCTATGTGGACAAGCTGATGACCGAAAAGGGCGTCAAATATATCGTCGATCTCGCCGATACAGACGAGAAGATCAAGGGGTATCTGGCTTCGGAAGGCTTTGACAGCCCCGGCTTCAAGGCTCTTTACGAGGACGGAAAGGTCCTTCCCGTGGGCCTCAACATGAACTTCAAGTCCGACGAGTTCCGCTCCAAGCTGGCGGCCGCTCTGACCGCCATGAGCGAAAACGAAGGTCCCTTCCTGATCCACTGCACCGAGGGCAAGGACCGCACCGGCTTCGTCTGCATGGTGCTGGAGGCTCTCGAAGGCGCCAGCTATGAGGAGCTAGTCAATGATTATATGATCACCTACGCCAATTACTACGGCATCACCGAGGAGACCGACAAGGCCCGCTACGACGTGATCGTGGAAAAGGTGCTGGAGCCCATGATGAGGGAGCTGGCGGGGGACGAAGACCTTAAGCTGGTCGACTTCTCGGCCCTGGCCGCCAAGTATCTCATGTCCTGTGGCATGACCGAGGAGCAGGTGCTGGCGCTGGTCGAAAAGCTCTAAGAGCACGGCCCGACAGGTCAAAACTTAAGTATCTAAGGGGGCGGAGCCATCCGCCCCTTTTTTCATGTCCGCGGATCGCTCAGCCGGGGCTTCCTCCCCTTGCCCGAAGAGGACAAATGATGTAAAATCAAAATGCAAAAAATGATTGACAATCATCCGGACCGGTCTTATAATCGAAAAAATTTATCCAAAAGCCGGCGGATGTTGTTTTCGTACACAAACAGAGGATCAAAACAGGGGAATGAGATCAGGGGAAAAAGAGAAGAGAAAGATGGATCTTATACTAGCGAAAAAGATCGCCGCGGTGCTGCTGAGCACCCTGATGATGCTTCCGGCGGGGACCGGCTGCGGAAGCAAGGAGGAAGCCGGAGACGGCATGAGGGTCATAGAGAACCCCAAGATCGCAAGCTCGGAGCCTGCGGAGGAGAGCGCCGGCAAGGAAGCGGAAAAGCCTTCCGAGGCGCCGGACGAAAAGAAGGACGAAAAGGCGGCGGAGCCCGCTGATCCCGCAAAGGACAAGGAAGCTCCGGCAGAGGATCCGAAGCCCGCGGAGCCCGAAAAGCCCGCGGAGCCCGAGGCTCCCAAATACCAGCCCATAGCCCGGGCCTATGAAGGATGGGTAAGAGGCGAGATCAAGACACAGTCAGACGAGACCAAAGATCTCATGGACAGGGCGGCCTCCATGCAGGACTACAGCCACGCTCCCGGAGAGGACGCGGCGGTCATCGATACCGTCGACGACAACATCCTGCTGCTGGTCAACAAGACCCACCCCTTGAGCCGCAGCTACAAGGCAGAGGACATGGTGACCCTCTCCAAGATCACCTCTGGAGTCGGCACCGAAGAGACCCACAAGATGAGGAAGGTCGCGGCCGACGCCCTGGAGGAACTGTTCAAGGGAGCCGAGGCCGACGGCTACGACATAAGGCTTCGCACCGGATACCGGTCCTACAGCTACCAGAACACCCTCTACAGCAACTACGTGAAGAACAACGGCCAGGCAGCAGCCGACCGGTTCTCCGCAAGGCCCGGAAAGAGCGAGCATCAGACAGGTCTCTGCTGCGACGTAGGCGTCAACGGCGTCAGCCTCACCGGCTTCAACAAGAGGCCCGAGGCCAAGTGGATCGCGGATCACTGCCACGAATACGGTTTCATCCTCCGCTATCCCGAAGGAAAAGAGGACGTCACCGGATACATGTACGAGTCCTGGCACATCCGCTACGTCGGCATAAAGGCCGCGACGGAGATCCACGATCAGGGACTGGTCCTCGAAGAATACATGGGTGTTACCGATTAGACCGAAGGTCTTTAAAGATAATTTCACGCTAAAAAATTGCCCCCAGGGCGGAACAGGAGAACTATGGCATACTATTACGAAGAAGTATCACGCACCTTCAGCGAGTATCTGCTGATCCCGGGCTACTCCGGCCCAGAGAACATCCCTTCAAACGTGTCCTTAAGGACCCCGGTCACCAAATACCGCAAGGGTTTTGAAGAACCGGCCCTCTCCATGAACATCCCCATGACCTCTGCAGTCATGCAGGCTGTGTCGGGCGACAGACTGGCTGTGGCCCTGGCAAAGGAGGGCGGTATCTCCTTTATCTTCGGTTCTCAGAGCATCGAGAGCGAGGCCGCGATGGTCGCAAGGGTCAAGAGCTCCAAGGCGGGCTTCGTTCCCTCCGACTCCAACATCAGGCCCGACCAGACCCTGGGAGACCTGCTGGCCATCAAGGAGAAGACCGGACATTCCACCACCGCGGTCACCGATGACGGCACCGCCGACGGCAAGGTCCTGGGCATCGTCACCAGCAGGGACTACCGTGTCAGCCGCATGAGCCTCGACACCAAGGTCTCCGAGTTCATGACCCCGCTGAGCAAGCTGGTCTACGCCAAGGACGGCATCAGCCTCAAAGAGGCCAACGACATGCTCTGGGACAACAAGCTCAACGCCCTGCCCATCCTGGACGACAGCGGCAGGCTCAAATACTTCGTGTTCCGTAAGGACTACGACAGCCACAAGGAGAATCCTCTCGAGCTTCTGGACGACAAGAAGCGCTACGTCGTCGGCGCGGGCATCAACACCAGAGACTACAAGGAAAGGGTCCCGGCACTGGTCGAGGCGGGAGTGGACATCCTGGTCATCGACAGCTCCGAGGGTTATTCCAACTGGCAGCACGACACCCTTGCCTGGATCAGACAGACCTACGGCGACACCGTCAAGGTCGGAGCCGGCAACGTGGTCGACGGCGAGGGCTTCAGGTTCCTGGCCGACTCCGGCGCTGATTTCGTCAAGATCGGCATCGGCGGAGGCTCCATCTGCATCACCCGCGAGACCAAGGGCATCGGCCGCGGACAGGCTACCGCAGTCATCGACGTGGCCCGCGAGAGGGACAAGTACTTCGAAGAGACCGGCATCTACGTGCCTCTCTGCTCCGACGGCGGCATCGTCCACGACTATCACATGACCCTGGCCCTTGCCATGGGAGCAGACTTCCTCATGCTGGGCAGATACTTCTCCAGATTCGACGAGAGCCCGACCAACAAGCTTCTGGTCAACGGCAGCTACGTCAAGGAATACTGGGGCGAGGGCAGCAACCGCGCCCGCAACTGGCAGCGCTACGATCTGGGCGGGAGCAAGAAGCTGAGCTTTGAAGAGGGCGTCGATTCCTACGTTCCCTACGCAGGCGCCCTTTCCGACGGCGTAAGGAGCTCCCTCTACAAGGTCCGCTCCACCATGTGCAACTGCGGGGCCCTGACCATCCCCGAGCTTCAGCAGAAGGCCAAGCTGACCGTGGTATCCAGCACCTCCATCGTGGAGGGCGGCGCCCACGACGTCATCCTGAAGGACACCAATTCCCAGAGATAACGGTCAAATATGAAGGGAACCTTTTCGCGTCATTGAAAAGGGTCCCTTTATTTGTTATATTTATTCAGATAACTATCACAGAGTTTCATTTATTACGGAGGCAAATATGCTTGTAAAGGATGTCATCAAGAAGGAAGATCTGGATCTTACCAAGGCTGAGCTGGTAGAGCTCATCCAGCACGGCAACCGCCAGGTCGATCTCGTTTTCGCAGAGAAGAAGACCGATGAGGACGGCTACCTCTCCTGGAACCAGGAGAACTGGGTAAGCGTCGACGGCAAGCGCTTCATCTGCAGCTACTTCAGAGACGGCAAGGCTCTCTCCGAGTTCAGCGGATACAACATCAGCGATATCAACAACTACTTCGAGCCCGACAAGGCCGTCGAAGTAAGGCTCGGCTAGGAGGACATCATGGACAGCAACAAGCGCCCCGACGATATGAAGAGGATAAATACCCCCCAGCTGGCCAAGGCCTTTATCGATGAACAGGTCGAGGCCGTAAAGGCTCAGGTGGGCGACGGCAAGGTGCTGCTGGCTCTCTCCGGAGGAGTGGATTCCTCCGTGGTAGCGGCCCTGCTCATCAAGGCCATCGGAAAGCAGCTGACCTGCGTTCACGTCAACCACGGCCTCCTTCGCAAGGGCGAGCCCGAGCAGGTGGTAGAGGTGTTCGGTAAAGAGCTGGGCGCCAACCTGGTCTACGTGGACGCCACCGACCGGTTCCTGGACGCTCTGGCCGGAGTCAGCGAACCCGAAAAGAAGAGGAAGATCATCGGAAGCCTCTTCATCGACGTGTTCGCCGAAGAAGCAAGAAAGCTGGAGGGCGTGAAGTTCCTCGCCCAGGGCACCATCTATCCCGACATCCTTGAGAGCGAAGCGGGAGTCAAGGCCCATCACAACGTGGGCGGCCTTCCCGAGGACCTGGCAGCCAGATTCGAGCTGGTAGAGCCGGTCAAGCTCCTCTACAAGGACGAGGTCCGCATGGTCGGCAAAGAACTGGGTCTTCCCGACAACATGGTATACCGCCAGCCCTTCCCCGGCCCCGGCCTGGGAGTCCGCTGCGTCGGCGCCATCACCAGGGACAGGCTCGAGGCCGTAAGGGAGTCCGACGCCGTCCTGCGTGAAGAGTTCGCCAAGGCCGGCCTTGAAGGCCAGGTATGGCAGTATTTCACCGTCGTTCCCCCCTTCACCTCCACCGGCATCAAGGACGGAAAGCGCACCGACGACTGGATGGTCATCATCCGCGCCGTCAACAGCGTGGACGCCACCGCCGCCACCGTCCCCGAGGTCCCCTACGAGCTCCTCTTCAAGATCCGCGACCGCATCCTCTCCGAGGTCAAGGGCGTCAACAGAGTCCTCTACGACCTGTCGGCCAAGCCCGTCGCGACGATAGAATTCGAATAAAGACCGCCATTTAAGACCAAGCCTCGTGCCATAACGGCATGGGGCTTTTTTTCTTTTCTGCGAAATGAGACGATAGTCCGGGTACTCTATCTGTATAAGGATGTTGATACCTTCGGCACCGGTATCTATAAAATCTATTCCCTTTGCGAAACGGCAGGGGTCGATATCAACTACGAAACATCAACGTGGATTTCAGGATCAGGCGTTCAATGATCGACCGGATAAGATCTCCGTTATCTGGTCAGAAAAATGGCCGGATAAATGACCATATAAGCGATCTGGGACAGGCCATGCTGAGTTGTCTGCAAGCTTATCCTGGGAATGACGAGCTTGAGCAGATCGTGGAGACTGTGGAGAAGGTGCTGCTGGACCGGTTCAATATCGACTGATCCTTTGAAAGACCGCACAGTGTCCGTCTTCGGCCGGGATTGACAGGTGGACGGATCTTTTGTATGATAAGTTATACAAATCATACTAGACGAAAGGAGAGCACTGCCATGAAAGCACCAAAAGGGAAATATGCCTGGACCGCGACCGTGGGCGAGAAGGGGCAGATCGTTATCCCCAAGCAGGCCCGCGACCTGTTTGATATAAGGCCGGGAGATACTTTGCTGCTGCTGGGGGACGAAAAGCGGGGGATCGCCATCCCGCCCAAGGGCGCCTTTGCCGAATTGTTCGGCATGGCCTTTGAAGAAAAGGAGGATGAAGAGCTGTGAAGATCGCGTGGTTCTGCATCCCCGCCCACGGCCATACCAATCCCACCCTCGGCCTCGTCAAGGCCCTGACCGCAGCGGGACATACCGTCTATTATTTTTCCTTTGAGATGTTCAGAGAAAAGATAGAGGAGGCCGGCGCGGTCTTCATCCCCTGCGACGGGTACGATTTTGAGATGGAAGACAAGGAAAACGGCGACCGGGTAGGAAAGGATAAGGCCTTTGCCGTGGAGCTCCTGGTCTCGTCCACCCTGGCGCTGGACGGGATGGTCACCGAAAAGATCGCGGAGCTGGCGCCTGACGTCATCGTGGCGGACTCCGTCGCCTACTGGGGCAAGCTGGCCGCCATGAAGCACGGCATCCCCTTCGTCTCGTCAACGACGACCTTCGCCTTCAACCAGTACTCGTCCCGCTACATGAAGCACGGGGCCATCGAGACGCTGAAGATGCTTTTTGCGATGCCTAAAGTGAATAAGCAGATCAGGCGTCTTCAGGAAAAGGGTTATCCGGTGAAGGGCATTCTGGACATAGTGCAAAACGACAACGATACCAACACGGTGGTCTATACGTCAAAATACTTTCAGCCCTGTTCGGAAACCTTCTCCGAAAAGTATCATTTTATAGGTCCTTCGATGCGTCCGATCCGCCAGCCCTTTGAAAAGAAGGCGGAAAAAACGGTCTATATCTCCATGGGCACGGTCAATCAGGACAGGGAGTTTTACCGCAACTGCATCGAGGCTCTGGGCGGCACGGACTATCAGGTCATCATCTCCATGGGCGCCAACAGGGACCGCTTCGAGGCGGCGCCGGACAATATCGAGATCTACGAGAGCGTGGACCAGATGGCAGTGCTCTCCATCGCCGACGTTTTCATCACCCACTGCGGGATGAATTCGGCTTCGGAGGGCCTGTATTACGGGGTCCCGCTGATCCTCTTCCCCCAGACTCCGGAGCAGGACGCGGTGGCCAGAAGAACGGAGGAGCTGGGCGCCGGCCTTAGGCTCTCATCGATAAGTAAAGACGATATCTTAAAAGCGGTCGAAAGGGTCCTCGGGGAGGAAAGCTTCAGGCAGGGCGCCGGGAAGGTCTCCGAGAGCTTCAAAAACAGCGGCGGGATCGCGGAGGCGGTCTCCTTTATCGAAAGCGTCGGCCGCCGGTGATCCGGATCATTGAAAAATCTTCCACGGCAGGTATACTGTAATCGTGGAAGTTAGATCAGGCAGGTCTGTTCAGGGAGGCAGTCATGTATTCCGCGATAGAGATCCGAAAAACCAGCATCACCGATCTGGAGACGGACGCGATAGTAAACGCTGCCAATGAGGCGCTGGCCGCGGGTGGCGGAGTCTGCGGAGCGATCTTCAGGGCGGCAGGGCACAGGGAGCTTCAGGAGGCGTGCGACGGTATCGGCCATTGCGATACCGGTGATGCGGTCATCACCCCGGGCTTCAGGCTCAAGGCGGGATATGTGATCCACGCTGTCGGTCCCAGGTGGCAGGACGGAAGGCACGGCGAACCGGAAAAGCTCAGGAGCGCATACAGGAGATCTCTGGAGCTTGCAACCGCCCATCACTGCCGGTCTGTCGGTTTTCCCCTGATCTCGGCCGGTATCTTCGGCTATCCGCCGGAAAGGGCCTGGGTCGACGCTGTCTCGGCATGCATGGAGTTCCTCGTCCTTCATCCCGAAGCGGGTCTTCGTATCGTCTTCGCGGTCCTGGATGAGAGGATCCTTGCCCTGGGCGAAAACATGCTGCGGCAGAGCGGCGCTTCGGGGCTAAGGATCGCTGAAAAGAGGGACTGGAAGACCCTTGATATGCCTGAACGCCGAGATACATTTATGCTGGAAAGGCCGCTTACGCCTAAGGAGAAGGCGGCCCTCTGCCGCGGGAACGTCCCGCAGGATATGGGGGACAAGTGGTTCTGGTATGTGGAGGACGGGGTCCTCTGTGCCCACCGCAGCTGGAGCGGTTTCTGCATCTACCGGATCGTCCTTAAAGATGACGGCCGCCATACAGTCACCGTGAACCGGGACCCGGAGCAGTACGGCTGCACCAGCATCGACGAGGACAGGGAGGTCTTAAGCAGACTTCTGGACCGGTGGACGAAGCCGACATACGACTATTATGAACAATGGCTTTCCGAGACAGCGGACATGCTGGACAGGGCAGGCCGCAAACGGAACGAATGATCATCAGGATAAAAACAGGAGGGCGATAGAATGAAAAAGATACTTGTAGCGATGGACCTGAACGAAGAAAAGCGCGGATTCCTTCTCGACGCCGTCAAGGGCTGCAAAGAAGAGGGCGTGCTGGTCTTCAGGGACGGAGCGTCCTGGACCGAAGAGGACGTAAAGGACGCCAGCGCGGTCATCGGAAGGCTCCCCGTGCCTCTTATCAAGGCCGCGAAGGACCTGGAATGGCAGCAGCTCAGCTCCGCCGGGGCGGACGCGGTGATCAAGGCCGGATATCTCACCGACAAGATCGTGCTCACCAATGCGTCCGGAGCCTATGATATCAGCGTCTCCGAGCACATGGTCGCCCAGACCTTCGCCATGATCAGGAACCTGGGCAAGTACATGATCGACCAGACCAAAGGCGAGTGGAAGAACGAAGGCGCAGCTATCTGCATCGAGGAGAGCACCGTTCTCGTCCTGGGCGCGGGACACATCGGCAACGCCTACGCCGCCAAGATGAAGGCCCTCGGCGCATATACCATAGGGGTCAAGCGCACCCCCGGCGAAAAGCCCGAGATCTACGACGAGCTTCACACCATCGACTCCCTCGACGAGCTTCTTCCCCGCGCGGACATCGTGGCCATGGTCCTTCCCGGAGGGGACGCCACCGTCCATATCATGGATGAGAGAAGGCTGCGCCTCATGAAGAAGGGCAGCTGCATCCTCAACGTTGGCAGGGGCAACGCCATCGAACCCGACGGGCTGTACAAGGTCCTTTCCGAAGGCTGGCTCAAGGCCGCGGCTCTCGACGTGACCGAGCCGGAGCCTCTTCCCGAGGGCGACAGGCTCTGGAGCCTGGACAACATCATCATCACCCCCCACGTGGCGGGCGGAAACAGCCTTGCCATCACGTCCTACAGGTTCCTGAACATCGCGTCGGAGAACATCAGGCACTTCCTCAACGGCGAGCCTCTCATCAACGTGGTGGACAAGAAGCTGGGTTACTGATATTAGAGGAGCAGGGGAATAAAAATGGAAAGCGTAAAGACTAAGATCGAGAGCGTCAGCGTCTACAGAAACGGAGCCGAGATCAGAAGAAAGGGCACTGTCCATCTTTCCGCCGGTCCTCAGACCGTGCGCATAGAGGGACTGGGGACCAGCTTCGATCCGGACACGGTGAGGGTATACGCCGCGGCGGGACTGGGCTGCTCGGACATGAGGATCGTCTATCCCGGGCCGGACGATGAGAGCGAAGAGCTCAGGGCGCTGAGGGACAAGCTCACCCTTCTTGATAAGAGGATCGAGACCGCGAAGCTTCAGCTGGAGCTCTGGAAGACCAACGGAGATTTCACCTCCAAGGACGGAGTCTCCGCCGGCGAGGTCTCCGATTACATCGAGAAGCTCCCGGGCCGCGTCATGGCCCTGGAAGAGGAGCTTCTGGCGGCAGCAAAGGAGAAGAAGGCCCTCGAAAAGCAGATCGAGGATCTCAGTAAAGGGGAGGCGAGGCCCGCTATGTCGGTGGGGATCGACGTCCCCGCGGACGGCGCCTATGCCTTTGAGCTCAGGTATTTCAACTATTCCGCGTATTGGCAGCCCCTTTACGAGATAAGGTCCGACGGGAAGAACGCTCTGGACTTCAGGTACAGGGCCAAGGTCAGCCAGACCACCGGAGAGGACTGGAAGGACGTCAGGATGATCCTCTTTACCGGCGACCCCGCGGCGGGCGGGATGCTACCCAGGCTGGATCCGGTCTATCTGGACATCCTCGTCCCGCGGCCTGCTCCCAGGGTCAACTACGCGGCCGCGGCTCCCGCCATGGGGCTGATGAAGGCTGCGGTGATGGAGGACACCATGGCCATGGAGGAGGCAGATGCAGCGTATGAGGCTCCCGTTTCCCGGATGACGACCGCCTCCGCGGACGTCAGGACCGGTGAGACCATGACCGAGTACGCCCTCCCAGGTCTTAAGACCCTGACCAGCGGCGGCGACGGCCTGACCGCGGATCTGAGGAGCGATGCGGTCCCGGCAGAGTACAGGATCGCGGCAGTTCCCTCCCTGGACGTCAGCGCGTATCTCACCGCCAGGGTGAAGACCTCCGATCTTCCGGTGACCAGCCCGGTGAATGCCGGGATCTACCTGGACGACACGTATACCGGGAGCCTCATGGTCGATCCGGATCCCGGCGAGGATCACATCGATATTACCCTCGGCCGCGAGGAGAGGATCGGGATCAAGCACAGGGAGCTGGGAAGAAAGACCCAGAACACCCTGCTCAAGGGTCTCAAAGTCGTAGAATATACCTTTGAGACCACGGCGGCCAACCGCACCGATGCTCCCCAGAAGGTGTTCATCAGGGACCGCCTGCCCGTGTCCCAGAACAAGGATATCACCGTGGAGGCCCTTGAGCTTTCGGGCGGCAGCCTTGAAAAGGAGACCGGCATGATCGACTGGACGGTCGAGATCCCGGCGGGCGGAACGAAGACCCTGACCTTCTCGTACAAGGTCTCAAGGCCCAAGGACAAGGAGATCACCAAGAGCTCCGGCGGAAAGACCTGCCCGGTGTGCGGCGCCAGGGTCACGGGAAGCTTCTGCCACGAATGCGGGACTCCCGTCTGATCCGGTGAGGAAAGTCACTCACTTGTCCTCATGTGTCCATTGAATGCCATGAAAAGGGTATAAAATGATATCGGGGGATGATCCCTGATATCATTTTAAGGAGACGATAGATCGATGAGACCGGTTTGTATCATTATCTGCCTGCTTCTGGCATGCTGCTGCTTCACCCACAGAAGGGTGATCAAGGCTCTGATCGACCATGAGCCCATGCCCAAGGCGCCCAAGTGGCACGTTTGGGTAAAGCCCGAAAACAGAAGAAAGAAAGACAGAAGAAAAACTGAAGGCTCCGGGGCTTCCCGGAGCTTTTGACTTATCAGGAAAGCGCCCGTAAGACCCCTTCGCATGACGCCTTGCAACGGAAGTGCCGCGATGTTATTATTTAGTCAATAACGATTCACATTCAACGGATCCAAATACAAGGAGCAGTGAAACGATGAGATCTAAAAGGATTCTTTCTCTTTTTCTGGCGGCGCTGGTCGCTGCCTCCGCGCTTCCTCTCGGCGTCTTTGCCGCGGGCGGCGTATTCTCCGACGTTCCTTCCGGCCATTGGGCCGAGGCGGACATCGACAGGGCCTTCAACGAGAAGGTCATCGAAGGCACCTACTACAACGAGCAGACCGGCGAGAGGCGGTTCGCTCCGTCGAAGACCCTGAACTACGCCCAGTTCACCACCATTTTGTTCAGGGCTGCGTATCCCGAGCACATTGCCTACTATCTTGACGAGAAGAAGCTGGCCTGGGACGAGACCGCGGTGACCCTTGCCAGAGACTTTCAGTACGAGGACGAGGATGTCACTCTTGAGGACTTCAGGCAGCCCATCCCCAGATACGATATGGCCAAGTATTTGGTCCTGGTGCTGATCAGCAAGGACAGGTTCAACATCTCCGAATACGACGTCGATGAGATCCTGGCGGGCATCCCCGACGGGGACCAGGTCCCCGAGATGTACAGGTATCTGGTCTCGGCAGCCTACGGAAGCGGTCTGATCACGGGATTTGACGACGGTTCCTTCAAGGGCGACAAGTTCATGACCAGAGCCCAGGCGGCGGTGGTCTACTGCAGGTTCTCGGATATCCTCAACGGAAAGGAGACCGCAAAGCCTGAAGCACCCGCGGAGCCGGTGGTCCCTGGGCAGCCAGCCATCCCGGTCCCGGTGGTCCCCGCCCAGCCTCAGCAGTCAGAACAGCCCCAGGAGGCTGCGCCCGAAGCTCCCGCCCAGCCCCAGCAGCCCATGCCTGAAACTCCCGCCCAGCCCGCGGCTCCCAAGGCGGCCACGTCCGAGGATGTCATCGCCGAGGTCATCAGGCTGACCAACGCGGAGCGCGCAAAGGAAGGAAAGAAGGCACTCATGGTGGACACCTCCATGCGTGAATGCTCGGACGTCAGAGCAGACGAGATCACCGGAGTCTTCTCCCACACCAGGCCGAACGGCGAGAACTGCTTCTCCCTCTATCCCACCGATTACTGGGTGGTCGGCGAGAACATCGTCATGGTGCCCGTGGGCAGCAGGACCGCCGTCGAGGTCGCCGAGTACATGATGGACCTTTGGATGAACAGTCCGGGGCACAGAGCCAACATCCTCAAGGACGGCTTCACCGCCATCAGCGTGGGAGTCGCCATCAAAGACGGATACGCCTTCGGAGTCCAGAACTTTATCGACAGAAGGGACACTTCGACCTACGCGGAGCCCTAGGTCCGCAGGCCTACGTGATCATATGCGCTTTCGCGCTTTAAAAGACCGCAGCCGCATGCGGTCTTTTTGTTGTCAAAAATTTAACATCAGTGATATAATGATATCAGGAAAACAAATATCATCGTTCGATTTTTTATAGAGGAGGCTGTCATGAGCGAAGAAAGAAAACTTGAATACGCATCCTGCCTTCAGAGGATGATCAGGATAGAGACCGTTTCCGACCCCGGGCGCAGGAGCCCGGAGGAAGATTTCGACCGGTTCCGCGGCCTTCTGCGGGAGCTCTTCCCCGCCCTGTTCGCTGCCTGCGTTCAGGAGGACGCCGGCGGTTCCATCCTTCTCAGGTGGCGCGGCGACGTCAGCTCGGCCCTTCCGGTCATGTTCATGAATCACTTCGACGTGGTCCCTGCGGACGGCAAGGGCTGGACCTTCCCGCCGTTCTCCGGCGAGATCGACGGGGAAAGGCTCTGGGGCAGGGGGACTCTCGACGACAAGGGCGGCGTCTGGGCAATGATGCAGGCGGCGGAGGAGCTGGCCGAAGAGGGGTTCGTCCCGCCCAGGGACATATATTTTGAGATCGGCTGCGACGAGGAGATCCGGGGGCATAACGCCGACGCTATCTCCGCCCGCTTCCGCGACCAGGGAAAGCGCTTTGAGATGGTCTTCGACGAGGGAGGCGACATCGTCCGCGACCCCATATCCGGAGCAAAGGGCCTCTTCGCCATGGTCGGCGTGGGGGAAAAGAGCGTGGTGGAACTGAAGTTCACCGCCCGTTCCGAGGGCGGCCATGCCTCGACCCCGGACAAGGACACCCCCTTCGTCAGGCTGGGAAAGTTCATGGCCTACGTGGACAGGCACCAGATCTTTGACGTAGAGATCTCGCCGGTGGTCTCCGAGATGCTGACCAGGCTCTCGCCCTACATGAAGGGCGGCGGAAAGCTCCTGGGCAAGGCCGGAAAGGCGAAAAAGCCCATAGAGATGCTCAAGCCCAAGCTGGGCGGCACGGTGGGCGCCCTTCTTTCGACCACCATCGCCTTCACCATGGCGGGGGGTGGGGAGGCGGTCAACGTGATCCCCAAGGAGGCCTGGGCCATTGCGGACATGAGGTGCTCCCATCACCAGGGCCAGGACGCTTCCATCGCGGCGGTGACCAGGATCGCCAAGAGATTCGGCCTTGAGACCGAGGTCATCACCAGGAGCGTCAGCTCGGATATCACCGATCACGGGTGCAGGGCCTTCAAGCTGGTGGAGGAGGCCGTGGCGGCGGTCCTTCCCGAAGTGGACGCCTGCGTACCCTATCTTATGACCGGAGGCTCCGATTCCAGGTATTTCGGCAGGATATGCGATCAGTGCATCAGGTTCCTGCCATTCGTCCTGGAGGCAGGCCAGCTCTCTTCCATCCACGGGGTGGACGAATACGTGGGGCTGGACAGCCTGGAGCCCGCGGTGGACTATTACAAATATCTCATAAAGAACGTGTAAGTCCTAAAAAGGACGAAAAAAGACCGGAGGCCGCAAAGCCTCCGGTTATTATTATATGACCGGTCTTTATCTTTCCTTGAATTCCTTGAGAAGTCCGACGAATTTGTCGATCTCCTCCTCGCCGATCCAGTAGTGGGTGACGAAGCGGAAGTCGGGTCCGGCTCCGTTGATCACGACTCCTCTTTCGTAGAGCCAGGGCTTGAGCTCTTCGGTCTTTGGCCAGTCGAGCCTTGCGAAGACCATGTTGATCTCGACGTTCTGGGTGATGGTCACGCCGTCCAGCTGGGCCAGCTTTTCGGCCAGCAGTTTAGCGTGGGCGTGGTCCTCGGGGAGCCTCTTGGTCATGTCGGTCAGGGCAATGATGCCCGCGGCCGCGAGGACGCCGGTCTGGCGCATGCCGCCTCCCAGCATCTTTCTGAACTTTCTGGCCCTTTCGATGAACTCCCTGGAGCCGCAGAGGACCGCTCCGATGGGAGCGCAGAGGCCCTTGGAGAGGCAGCAGGAAACGCTGTCCACGCAGGCTCCGATCTCCTTTACGTCGACGCCCAGGGCGGCGGCCGCGTTGAAGACCCTGGCTCCGTCCAGATGGACGGGGATCCCGTGGCTGTGGGCCATGTCGTAGATCTTCTTCATGTTCTCAATGGGCACTACTCTGCCGTTGGCCAGAGCGTTCTCGAGGCAGATCAGGGTCGTGGGAGGCTCGTGGATGTCGCCGGACCAGATGGCCTTCTCGATCTGATCGGGGTCGTAGATGTCGTCCTTAAAGGTCAGAGGCTTCATGTTGAGGCTGGAGAGGACCGCTGCCGCACCGACCTCGTGGGTGAATATGTGGGCGTTGGCGCTCACTATGGCCTCGTCCCCTTTGCGGGTGTGGGTCATGAGGGCCAGCTGGTTCCCCATGGTGCCCGAGGTCACGAAGAGGGCTGCCTCCTTGCCCAGCATCTCCGCCGCCAGTTCCTCCAGGCGGTTGGTGGTCGGGTCGTCCCTGTAGACGTCGTCTCCGACCTCGGCGGTGTACATGGCCTCTCTCATGGCAGGAGTGGGATGGGATACGGTATCGCTTCTCAGATCGATATACTTCATAGATTCCTCCTGATCAAAATGCGGGATGAAGGCCGGCCAGATTCGGCTCGGCATGTATCCGGGATGGGGGATGTGCTGATATTGAACAAAAATATGGTAACCTGTCCGGAGGTTTTTTGCAAGTGCCCATCGCGTTCCGCATCATGCCGCTGATACTTTCGGGCAGTCTGCCGTTGAAGGCCGAGGCTCCATTTGTTATCCTGAATGAGAGAAGGAGCCGGTGTCCCGGGTCGGAAAAGCCGCGGGCGGAGCCGGACAGTACATATGAGCATAAAAGAACACAGCATTTTCAACGACGTGCTGGGGCCGGTGATGGTCGGGCCGTCCAGTTCACACTCCGCGGGCTGCGCAAGGATCGGCCTTGCCGTCAGGAACCTGTGGGGCAGGGATATTCGAAAGGCGGAGGTAGTCTATGACGCCGCCGGGTCGTATCCCGCGACCCACGTGGGCCAGGGCTCTGACCGGGGCTTTGCCGGAGGGCTCCTGGGCTTTGCCACCGGGGATCCGAGGATCAAGGACTCTCTTGAGATGGCAAAGGAAATGGGCGTTGAGATCGATTTCAGGATCGAGCCCCTGACCCACCGCCATCCCAACGAGGCTAGGATCGACGTCTACGGTGATGACGGCAGGGTGGGCATGTCGGTCCTGACCCATTCCACCGGGGGAGGGACCTTCAGGATCTTGGAGGTGGACGGGGTCCCCGCGGATATCGACGGCGGAAGGGACATCGAGGTCGTCTGCCCGGACGGGACCAAAAGGCGCAGCGGAGTGGTGCTGCCGGTCCCGATGAGGGGCTGTCCTCCGGTGTTTTCGGACGCCGCGTCTGCCCTTGCCTTCGCTGGAGATAAAAAGAGCCTGGCGGAGCTTGCCCTGGCCTACGAGACCTCCATCGGCGAGGTCGATGAAGAGGCGGTAAGGGAGCTCGCCATGAGCACTCTTGCCGTGATGAGGCGCTCGGTCGTTCCCCCTGCCGGGGACGCTCAGGTCTTCGGCTTCAGGCGCTATCAGGCGGAAGATATGATAAAGAAGGCTTCGAAAGGGGGCCTGCTCGATACCGGGATCTTGGGCCGGGCAATGATGCATGCGGTCTCCTCCATGGAGAACAGCTGCGCTCACAACGTGGTCGCCGCCGCCCCGACGGCGGGATCCTGCGGCGTGGTACCAGCGGCCCTGCTCTCGGCGGGGGAGGCTCTCGGGCTCTCAGACGAAAGGCTTTCGGACGCTCTTCTTGCCTGCGGCATGGCCGGGGCTGTCATCGCCAACAGGGCGACCTTCGCCGCGGAAGAGGCGGGCTGTCAGGCTGAGAACGGGGCGGCGTCCGCCATGGCCGCAGCAGGACTGGTCCACATGATGGGCGGCAGCGCCGTCCAGGGCTTCGCGGCCGCGTCCCTGGCCCTTCAGAACATGCTAGGCCTGATCTGCGATCCGGTGGGAGGCCTCACCGAGATCCCCTGCATAGGAAGGAACATCGCTGCGGCGGCCAACGCCGTCACCTCGGCGAACATGATCCTGGCGGGCTTCGATCCCATGATCCCCTTCGACGAGACCGTGGACGCCATGCTGGCCGTGGGAAGGCAGCTTCCATCGGGGCTTCGGTGCACCTGCACAGGCGGCCTCTGCGCGACCCCCTGCGGAAGGCGGCTGGCCGATAGATCGGCGGATCTATAAGACTTGTAAATAAGTGATGGTCGGGCGGTAAAAAGTGGTATAATAATCGGTACTGCGGCCTGCCCGGAACGTAATAATGCCGGGGCAGGGCTCGAGGCGAAAGGAGATCGGAACATGAACTACGAAGGCCAGATATGCAGGGCTCCCATGGAGAGGGGTTCATTCATGCTCCCCGTCCAGGTGGGGTGTTCATACAACGGGTGCAGATTCTGCACTCTTTTCAAGCATCTTCAGTTCCGGATCCTTCCCAGGGAGCAGGTGAAGGCAGAGCTTGAGAGGGTCAAGGGCCTGGGCGGAGACCCGAAGAGGGTATTCCTCGGGGACGGCAGCGCCTTCGATCTTGAGACTGACAGGCTCCTTGATATCGCTTCGATGGTCCACGAGGCCTTCCCGGGCTGCACCGAGATCGCCATGGATTCCTCCGTCAGGGGCATCGCGTCGAAGACAGACGGGGAGCTGCGGGCGCTGGCTAAGGCCGGAGTAAAGAGGCTCTATGTCGGCATCGAGACCGGCCTCGACGACGTCCTCACCTTCATGACCAAGGGCGCGACGGCAGGCGATGCAAGGCTTCAGACCGCGAGGATCGCCGAGGCGGGCATCGAATACGGGGCCCACATAATGACCGGCGTCGCGGGCAAAGGCAGGGGACTTGAGAACGCCAGGGCCACGGCCGCTCTTCTCAACGAGACCCGTCCCGCCGCCATATGCAACTTCTCCATGTTCGTGGGAAGGCACGCGCCGCTCTGGAAGAACGTAATGGACGGCAGCTTCAGGCCGGCTCCGCTGGTCGAGGCAATGGAGGAGGAGAGGCTCCTCATCCGGCTTCTGGACATCGAGACCGATTACGACGGTTTTCAGGACATCGTCGAGTTCCGCACCAGGGGAAGGCTCCCCCAGGACCGGGAAAAGATGCTGAAAAATCTCGACGCCGCCATCGAAAAGTATAAAGCACAGCCTCCTATCTACACCTGCACCGAGGATCCCACCGGAGCGGTCTTCAGAGACCAGGCAGCTTCCGCGGGCAAGTGATCCGTGGCATTACCATCGATCATACCGGCCGCCCTTTCGAAGGGCGGTCTTTTTGTGCAGTTATCAGGAACTGCAGTTGACTATTATTCTGCTATTATTTCTAAAAATTAGTTGACAAATATCTATATATAACATATTATCGATCTGAACGACGGAGAAAAGGATCGATATGTCAACGATCAGTCGTTTTCATGGGATTATCGCCCTTTCTTATCTCCGACGGCTCGGTCATGGACAACGCAGCCTTTCCTCCCGCTTCGGCGGCGATGGTCAGGCGGTTCGTACAGAGATATCGCGAAAAACTGGAGGAAATGTGGGAGACCGGCGTATACCGGAAGCTCCCGCCGCTGGAATAGATGTTTCACCGCGCGGTAAAGCTGGAACTTAAAGAAGGAACGGTCATAGAGCTGACCTTTGAGGACGGAAAGGTCAAGGCTTTTGACATGGCGGCGCTGTTTGACAGATATCCGCAGCTTCGCGCCCTCGAGGACAGGGAACTCTTTAAGGAGGGGCGCCTGGCCGGCCGCTACGGCGTGATCTGGAACGACGATCTGGATATCGAAGCCGAGACCGTCTATCGCGAGGGCGTGACGGTTAGGATAGAAAAGCCCAGGGAGCGCAGAGCCGCAGGAAGGGCGGTGGTCACCGCCAGGGTCCGCAGAGGCCTGAGCCAGAAGGAGCTGGCGGCGCAGGCCGGAATATCCCAGTCGGACCTTTCAAGGATAGAGCAGGGCATCGCCAACCCTTCAGTCGCGACTCTGGGCAGGATAGCGGAGGCCCTCGGCGCGGAGCTCAGGATATCCATCGAATGACCTGTCCAACTTGCCGACTTGTATTGTCCCCCCGTTTCGGTGTAAAATAACAGAAAATACCGCGGCGATATCTGGAGGGACATATGGCAGACGCACATGCAGCACGCTCTAAGCTTTGGACCTTGGATTTCATAAAGGTCGGTATGGCGAGGTTCTTCTCGGCCACGACCCTTCAGGTCCTTCAGACCATATTCCCAATATTCCTTGATTCCAGAGGCTTTTCGGCCACCGCCATAGGCACCGTGGCCACCCTTTTCACCACCTGCTCCATGATAATGCGCTTCGGGGCGGGACGCATGGTCGACAGCGGCAGCCGCCGCAAAGTCGGGATGCTGGGCGCCGCCTTCGTAGGCGTCGGACTTATCGCCTGCCTTCTTGTCGTCCTCTTTGAGCCTCATTTCATGTCGTCCGTGACCCTTCCCGGCGGGAGCGTCCTCACCGTCGGCATGATCGTCATAATCCTGGGCCGCATGATGCACGGTCTGGGCAATTCCACCGTAAACATCACCTACACGACCATGTTCGCCGACGTCCTGCCCAGGGACAGGTTCGTCGAGGGCATCGGTTATTCCGGCCTCTTCAATTCCGTCGCCCAGGCCATCGGTCCCGCCATCGGCATAGCCCTCATCGCCCTGAGCCCGACCCTCACCTTCTCCGCCTGCCTCGCGCCCATCGTCATGTGCTTCTTCATCGTCAGCTCGCTGCGCTACGAGAGCGATCCCGACTACATAAAGCGGGCGAAGACCGAGGACGAAGCCATCGGCGAAGAGGAATACAAGGGCATCTGGAAGTATTTCGAGAAGAGGTCCCTGCCCGCGGCGGTGATCATGTTCATCATGGCCGTCTGCTCGGCCTCCGTAAGCAACTTTCTTGCGCTTTACACCGCAAGCATAGGCCTCGCGGGCGTCAGCGTATACTTCACCTTCAAGGCCGCCTTCATGATCCTGACCAGGGTCACCTCCAGCAGGTTCAGCGAAAGGCTGGGCATTTACAAGACAATCATGCTGGGCATCATCATCACCGCGGTGGGATATTCGATCATCCCGGCGGCGAAGAGCCCTGCCATGCTCTATTTCTGCGCTGTCTTCGACGGCCTTGGCTGCGGCCTCGCCTATCCCATGCTCAGCGTCCTGACCCTCAACGGGGTATCGAGAAAGCGCAGGGGGACGGCCAATTCGACCTACCTGATCATGTGGGACGTGGGCGTCGGCGTCGGGGCCATGATCTGGGGAGCTCTGATCGACGCGACCGGAGGCTACACACCGATCTTCACCCTTTCCGGAGCCCTGCTGGTCGCCGATTTCATCATATCGGTCTGGCTGTCAAAGAAGTATCCGGCAAGGATGTAGAAGTCTTCAGGGCTGTATTTCCGGATCCGGGGAACGCCGCAGGGGGAGCGGCGCCGGCCGGCGTTATTTGATAAAAAGGGGGAACAGGGGAATGAAGATCAAAGCATTGCGTGCTTTTCTGGGGATACTGTCGGCAGTCTGCGTCCTGTACGGGGCTGCGGTGATCTCGATCATCGGGCCGGGCAGCTGGTTCAACTGGGCGTTCGTCGCCATCGGCGTCTTCGCAGGGGCCGGAGCTGCCCTTCTTCCGCGGATCGGAAGGCTTCCTGCCGTTGTCAGGACCGGGTTTGCCGCGGTACTGTGCGCATGCATACTGATATTCGCGGTCACGGAGGCCAGGATAATGTCCTTCGCGGCTTCGGACGAAGCTCCCGGGGCGGACTGGGTCGTGATCCTCGGGGCCAAGGTGGACCCCTGGGGCCCGTCGCTGGAGTATTCAGCCAGGATCAGGAAGGCCGCCGAGTATCTTAAAAACAGCCCGCGGAGCCTTGCGGTGACCACCGGAGGACAGGGCGTGAACGAGCCGGTATCGGAGGGCAGGGCAGCCGCCGACATGCTGCAGGATCTGGGGATCCCGGCGGACCGGATCATCGTAGAGGACAGGAGCACCTCCACCGCCGAGAACCTGGCCTTTGCCAGGGTCCTGATCGAGGAGGCGGGAGGCGACGTCGCAGCGGACCGGGTCGTCATAGTGAGCTCGTCCTTTCACCTTTACCGGGCGGACCTGCACGCAAGGGACTGCGGCTACGGGAACAGGGGATCTTTAGGCAGCGAAGGCCTGAGGATACTGATGCCCCAGTATTACCTGAGGGAGTTCGCGGCTCTGGTCAAGGAGTACGTTTTGTGAGTCAGGCGTATTGAGAAAGAAGACATCTCAACGATAGACCGATATGCGTTTACAGAGCTCATAATATGCGGCGTCATCATATGCCCTGTCGGGGTTTTCGGTCCCGCCAATGATATTAAACTACTGTCATTTTCGATCACAGAAGGGAGCAGTAAAGATGATAAGAGAAAACACCAGAGAGATCCTTAAGCACATCAGCGGGGAGAGGGCCTTCGAGACCGTCGCCGAGGTATCCACCTATCACCGCATCCAGGCGTCCACCGGCTACAGGGCCGCTGCGGAGCACCTCAAGGAAAAGCTGGACCGCATAGGCCTTGGCGGAAAGGTACTGTCCTTCGACGCGAAGGAGGGCGGCACCTGGGGACCCTATCCCGCCTTTGCCGAGTGGGACATCAAGGGCGCCTGGTGCGACCTGGTCTACCCCTTTGAAGAGAGGCTGGCCGATTTCGACGCCTGCGCCATCTCGGTGATGCAGAAGAGCGCTCCCGTCGATCTTTCGGACGCTCAGGTCCCGGTGGTATTCCTGGACAAGGGTCCCGACGAAAAGGCATACAAGGGGCTGGATCTGGAAGGAAAGATCGCCTTCTATCAGGGAGACATCAACGACATCTACGACTGGGCGGTGGAAAAGAGGGGCGCCATAGGCCTGATCACCGACTTCGTCCTGCAGGATCCCTTCGTCAGGGAGCGCCACGATCAGTCCGATACCCGCCGCTATACCTCCTTCTGGTGGAAGCCCGGCCAGAAAAAGGCTTTCGGCTTCGTGCTGACCCCGCGCCAGGGCGACAAGCTGGCCGCCCTCTGCAGAGAGCTGGCCGCGAAGAAGGACTGCCCAAAGGTCAGCTGCAGGGTGGATTCCTCCATCTATGACGGACACATCGAAGACGTGGAAGCCTTCATCCCAGGAGAGACCGACGAAGAGATCCTCCTCACCGGTCATCTCTGCCACCCCAGATCCTCCGCCAACGACAACGCCAGCGGCTGCGGTGCGGTCATCGAGGCCATGAAGACCATAAAGGACCTGGTGGACAGCGGAAGGCTGGCTCCTCTTAAGCGCGGCATCAGGATGCTGCTGATCCCCGAATTCTCCGGCACCTACGCATATATCGACAAATATCCCGAGAAGGCCAGGAAGATCAAGGCAGCTTTCAATCTGGACATGGTCGGCGCCCGTCAGGACAGAGGATACGGTCCCATAACCATCACAGACCTGCCTCTCGCCATGCACTCCTTCGTGGGCGACGCCGCGACGGTGATCCTGGACGAGATAAAGCATCAGGTCACCGGAATGAACCCCGAGTTCTACTGCCCCATGTTCAACAGCCATCAGACTCCCTTCACCGGCGGCAGCGACCATCTGGTCTGGTCCGACCCGGCCATGGGCGTCCCCTGCCTGATGCTGGGACAGTGGCCAGACAAGTACTACCACACCAGCACCGACACCCTTGACAAGGTCGATCCGTACATCCTCTCCCGCTCGGCGGCCCTGGCTGCGGCCTACGCCTACAGCCTCGCCAACCTTGAGCAGGACGACGTGATGCCCATCATCGAGACCGGCCTGGCCCGCACCGCTGACTGGGTGAAGGAGCTGAAGACCCTGGTCGCGGCAGGCAAGGTCAGCGAGACCTTCTACGCCGGAAGGATCGACGCCTACACCCGCTTCAGGCTGGGCGCCATCGACAGCTTCAAGGGCTGGGATCTCTGCGGCAAAGATGACGAGACCGTCTTCTTCGAAAGGCTGGAGGATGAAAAGCTCCGCTTAAGGAGCCTTGTGAAGCTCCTGGCCGGCTTTGATCCCGTCGCAAGGCCCGCGAAGAGCCCCGTCACCCGCACCCAGAAGGAGAAGTACAGCCTGGTCATCGAAAGGACCGTCCCGACCCCCTTCCAGATCCTCAAGCCCAGAGCGGTCTACGACGCGCCCATCCAGGAGAAGATCGACGCCTTCGGCGAAAGGTACGCGAAGAAGCTGGGCTACGGGTTCATGACACCCATCGGCTACTATTTCGACGGGGTGCGCACCACCGCCCAGGCGGCAAAGGAGCTGGCCTTCGAGACCGGAAAATACGCTCCCGACGCCGTGGACGATTACGCCAGGATACTGGTGATGCTGGGATACGCCAGGGTCGTCAGCGAATAGCGGACAGAATATCCGGGGCCTGCCCGCGCGGGCCCCGCCTTATAGAAATGAAGAACTGGGATATCGCAAAACGAATACGTCTGATCCTGGTCCTCATGATGCTCGCCGCCATTGCGGTAAGATCCATACCCGTGGGTTTCCCGTGGATACTCCTCCCGGGAAGCCTTTACGCGGTCATCGCCGTGATCTGGACGGCGAGCCTTGGCTACAGGATAGGACCGGACCATACGAGAAGGCTTATGACGGCTGTCGGTATACTGCTGGCAGTCCTTTTTGTCGCGCAGAATTACCGCTACAGCCTGGCCCTCGGAGATTCCTTCACCCACAGGCTGTCCTGGTTCGCCTATTACGTCACCTTCACCTTCGTGCCCCTTCTCTCGTTTCTTAGCGTCCTGAGCATCGAGCGGGGCTACGTGCCTTCGGGGCTGGATCTTCCTTTGATCGTAATTTGCTCGGTACTCAACGTATTGATCCTTACCAACGACCTACACCAGTGGTTCCAGATATATACCGGCGTCGGCGAAGGAGGGGAGATCCTGATGGCCCCCGGTCCTCTGTATTACGCGGCCATGGCCTGGGAGGTCTTTTTCGCCCTGGCTACCCTCGTCATGATCTACCGGAAGCTCAGGATAAGGGAGCTGAGAAGAAAGATCTGGATCCCGGCCCTTGCCGCCGGCCTGGGGACCGCAGCGACCATAGTATTCGCGCTGTTCTTCGAGGAGTACAGGGTCTTCGGACTGAGGCCCTTCAGGGTCAACGATCTTTTCCTCATCACGGTGATCCTTTCGTGGGAGCTGGCTTTTTCCACGGGGCTCGTGCCCTCCAACGGCGACTACGAGGGGCTGTTCTCTTCGATGAAGCTGGACGCGGTCATCTGCGGGGCGGGGGACAGCCCGGCCTTAAGATCCGCAGGATCGGTCATAAGCGATGAACAGATAGAACGGGCGGCCCGGGGCCCATATACTGAGGGCGGCCTTCGCATAAGCAGCAGGCATATAAGAGGTGGCAGGATCGTCTGGGCCGACGACGTTTCCGGCCTTGAGAGGCTCGGCCGGGAGCTTTCCGACATCACTGCCCAGCTGGAGGATTCAGTCGCCCTTCTTAAAAAGGAGCAGGAGCTGGCCGATGAAAGAGCCGCTCTGTCCGCGAGAAGGCGGATCTACGAGGACATATATATCGAGATGGAGAAGGCCTTAAGGCAGATCGCGGACGTGGCGGCGGAGTGCAATAGCCTTGAGGGCGAGAGCCTCAGGACCGGTCTCTGCAGGCTACTGATGCTGGGGGCCTACGTCAAAAGGGGCATAAATCTCAGGCTCATGGCCGCCGGGGGCACGGCGCCGGGGCCTTCGGACCTGAGGCTGTCCATCGATGAATCCCTGAAATATCTGGAGCTTTCGGGCATGAAGACCGACGCCCTGCGGAAGGAGGCAGCCAGGCTGGTATCGTCCTGCGAAGAGGGCGGGGCGGTCAAAAGCTACGATATGTTTGAAGACGAGGCGGAAAGGGCCTTCGCCGGAGCCTTCGGCAGGGAGGCCGCGGAATGACCGTATTTTCGCAGCTTTCTCAGTCCGCCCAGTGCGCCTTCTGCGTGGTCTTTCTTATATCGTCCCAGGCAGCCCTTTCGATGGCGCTGATCAGCTCCTTCCGTAGCAGAAGGGACGCCCTTTGGGGCTTCGGGCTGTCAGCCCTTTCGTGGATCATCTGCCAGCTGCTACTCTGCCATTACACCTTCACCTGCCAGATGGCGGACCACAGCGTGTATGCGGATATCGGGGCGGAGCTTCCGGTCCCGGCCCTGGCTTTTGAGGGCGTCCTGCTGCCGGTCCTTCTGATGCTTTACGGCGTCAGGCTGTTCAAGACGGACCGGGGCGCAGTCAGACTTTCGGTCAAGGAGGCCGTGGACGACCTTCCGACAGGCATTTGCTGCTGTCTGGAGAACGGCAGGGTCATACTGGTCAATGACGTGATGGAGAGGATCAGCCTTGAGCTTTCGGGCCGCACGGTGCTCAGCGGCAGCGAGCTCTGGCAGCAGATCTGCCGGGCGTCGGGGGGAGAAGGGCTCCCTGTCAGGGCGGGGGACAGGATATACACCGTTGTCAAAAGCCCGGTGGCCGGCATGGACGGCATCCACCAGATCATCGCGGCCGACGTGACCGATGAATACGCGGGGCTCCTGGAGGTCAGCGAGAAGAACCGCCAGCTGAGGGAGCTGAGCGAAAGGCTCAGGGCCGCGGTGGGCGAGGCCGAGAGGCTATCGGTGGAAAAGGAGTATCTGGACGCCAAGATAAGGGTCCACAGCGGTCTGGGCGGCCTTCTTGCCGCTACCGCAAGGTATATGCGGGGTGCGGGCGAAGGGCAGGCGGCAGGCCCGGTGCAGGCCGATGAGACCGGAGGATCCGGCAGCTCCTCGGACAGGCAGAGGCTGGCCGAGCTCGTTTCGGAATGGGAGAGGCTCCCTTCAGCCCTTCTGGACCGGGAACCCTCCAGAAAGAGCAGTTACGAGGCTCTTATGAGGGCCGCGGAGGACGTGGGCATAAAGATCGTTTTAGACGGGGAGCTTCCCGAAAAGGAGCCCTTCAGGAGGGTGATGCTCACGGCAGTGGGCGAGTGCATAACCAACACCTTCCGCCACGCGGGGGGCGACGAGCTCCGCATAAGCTGGGACGGCAGCAGGGCTGAGCTCACCAATAACGGAAGGCCGCCGGAGGGACCGGTGGCGGAGAAGGGCGGTCTGGCTGACCTGAGGCGCCTTGCGGAGGGCGCGGGCGCAGTGATGACCATCGAGAGCAGCCCGGTGTTCAGGCTCGTCATCCATTGGTGACAGGCAGCAATTAAATTGAAAAGGTCCGAGGCAGGGCTTCGGACAGAGGAAGACGCTATGATATCACTTTTGCTTTGTTTTCTTGTGCTTTTGGCAGGCTACGCGGTCTACGGACGCTTCGTGGAGAGGATATTCTCCCCGGATGAAAGAAAGACTCCCGCGGTGCGGATCAACGACGGGGTCGACTTCGTCCCCATGAAGACCTGGAAGGCCTTTCTGATCCAGCTGCTCAACATCGCCGGCACCGGCCCGATCTTCGGAGCACTGATGGGGGCGGTATTCGGCCCGGTGGTGCTGCTCTGGATAGTCTTCGGGGCCATACTTGGCGGCGCGGTCCACGACTACATGAGCGGGATGATAAGCGCAAGGAGCGACGGAGCCTCCATCGCGGAGCTCTCGGGGACCTACCTGGGCAAAGGCGCCAGGACCTTCATGAGGATCTTCTCGGTGGTCCTGCTGGTCCTGTGCGGCACCGTCTTCGTCACCAGCCCCGCGGGGCTTCTTGCAAGGCTCACTCCCGGAGCCCTGGACGGCACCTTCTGGGCGGTGGTCATCCTGATCTATTACCTGCTGGCGACCCTTCTTCCAATCGACAAGGTCATAGGCAGGTTTTATCCGGTGTTCGGAGTGCTGCTCATAGTCATGGCGGCGGCTGTCATCGGCGGTATCGTCTTTTCCGGGGGCAGGTTCGTCATCCCGGAGATCTCGCTGAAGGACCTTCATCCCGAGGGGACCCCGGTCTGGCCGTACATGTTCATAACCGTCGCCTGCGGCGCGGTCTCGGGCTTTCACGCCACCCAGTCGCCGATGATCGCCAAGTGCATCACCTCCGAAAAGGAGGGCAGGGTCATCTTTTACGGCGCCATGATCAGCGAGTCCGTCATCGCCCTCATCTGGGCCTCGGCGGGAGCAGCCTATTACGGCAGCACCGCTCTTCTTAACCAGGCCCTGGCGGGGGGAGCCTCCAACGTGGTCTACGAGGTCTCCACCGGCGTTTTAGGCGCAGCGGGAGGGATCCTCGCCGTCGCGGGAGTCATCATCTGCCCGATCACCTCCGGGGACACCGCCTTCAGGAGCGCCCGGCTCATCCTGGCAGAGACCTTCGGACTTCAGCAGTCGAAGATCAGGGACAGACTGGTCATAACCATCCCTCTGCTTGCCTGCGGCGGGCTCCTCACCTGGTTCGCGGTGACCGACGCCAGCGGTTTTCAGACCATCTGGCGCTACTTCTCCTGGAGCAATCAGACCCTGGCCATGATCGCCCTCTGGGTCAGCGCGGCCTATCTGCTCAAGCACGGCAAAGGCCGCTTCTCTTCCCTGGTCTGCGCTCTTCCAGCGGCCTTCATGACCGCCGTCTGCGTCACCTACATACTCGCGGCGGACGAAGGCTTCCGCCTGGGAAGGACCTTTTCCTGCGCGGCCGGGATCGTCTGCGCGGCCGGAGCTTTCTGCGTCTATTTGGCAAGGCTCTTCAAAAAGGCGGCGGAATAGGGGCGGAGCCAAATGCCTTCAGCCCGAAAAACTATATCTTTAGTTAGATGAAAAGTGAGAGGGAACATCATATTCTATAACTAAAGTTAGTTATTTGGTGAAAGGTGCCTTCATGGAATACAGCGTGATGATCGTGGACGATCAGAGCATAGCGAGAAAATATTTCGAGTCCGTCGTCAGGGCGGCCCCGGATTTCAGCCTGCTCTATTCCCTGGATTCCGCGTTGGTGGCCCACATCTACTGCAGCAGATTTTCCATCGATCTGGTGATCATGGACATAGTCATGGCCGACGGCTCCAGCGGCATCGACGCCGCAGCCCGGATCAAGGAGATCTCCCCCTCGACCAGGATCCTCATGGTGACTTCGATGGCGGAGGGGCTCTTTCTCTCCCGCGCGAAGGAGGCCGGGGCGGACGGCTTCTGGTATAAGGACGACGAGGAGACCGAGCTTATCACCGCCATGCGGGATATCATGAGGGGGAAGCGGGTCTGGCCCGAGGGCTCCCCTGTCATAAAGATAGGCGACGCCCTGTCCAGCGAGCTCACCAGGGCAGAGATGGACGTGCTGAGGGAGATATCCACCGGGGCTTCCAACCAGCAGATCGCTGACCGGCTGGGGATAGAGACCGGAACGGTCAAGTCCCACATCAATCATCTTTTGAGAAAGACCGCCCTTAACAACCGCACGGAGCTTGCCATAGAGGCCAGGCTCAAGGGGCTGGTGGTGGGATCCGGCAGGCAGTGACGGGCAGCCCGGACCGCGGCCCGGCCTGCGAAGCGTATGCTACGCAGGCATAGTTCAATGTGACAGACCCCGCGGTTTGAAGCTGACTTAATTGTTAGTCAAAATTCATTTATTTCCGAAATCATTTTCGCTCTTTTCGTAATTTCCGGCGCGATTTTATTGACATGCACTGCGGAAATAAATATAATGATTTCTTGTCCGGCCTCGAGAGCGCCTTTTTTATTGCAATATTCAGCGTTTTTTCGGACCGTTCCGACACCATATCACTTAAGGACGCGGCCGCGTCCCGGCAATAACTAATATCTTTTTCTAGGAGGAAAAAGCAAATGGTTGCAACCAAAAGAGCCCGCAGGATCTTCGTTCTGGTCCTGACCCTCGCTCTGACCCTGGCTATGTACGCCCTCGTACATGCCGCTGATGGTGAGTACACCATCCAGATCGATTTCGATTCCGATATGGGATCGGTCACTGTAAATGGTGCAGAGAACAACACAATCAAGATCGGTGATGACTTCTCCGTCAACGCCAAAGCAAAGAACGGCTATGTATTCGACGGATGGGAACTGACGACAGGTTCGGCTGTAACAGTTACTACTGATTCAGCTATTTCCGTACAGGTTACCAGCGGGTCGGCAATAACTACTGGCAGTGCGTTTGAGTTTGACGCAGAGAAAGCCGAGCAGACCTTCAAGGCGCCTGGATTCAACGTAGGCCTCAAGGCTCTGTTCAGCAAAAAGAGCAGCGAAGACAGCAGTTCTTCCACCGGCAGCTCTTCTTCCGCCAGGAAGCAGTTCGTCGACGTTCCCAAGGCTTCCTACTACTATGACGCCGTATACTGGGCCCTCGACAAGAACATCACCGAAGGCACCGACGCCACCCACTTCAGCCCCATGTCCGGCGTAAAGAGAGCGGACTTCGTCCTCTTCCTCTACAGACACGCAGGCAGCCCCAAGGTAAGCGGCACCATGCCGTTCACCGACGTTCCCGCCAACGCCTACTATCACGATGCAGTGCTCTGGGCATACCAGAAGGGCATCACCGAAGGCACCAGCGAGACCACCTTCAGCCCCCTGAAGATCGTCACCAGGGCTCAGGCCGTCACCTTCCTCTACAGGATGGCAGGCGAACCCGAGATCACCGCTGAGAACAGCTTCAGCGACGTCGACGAAGACGCCTACTACTTCGAAGCAGTCCTCTGGGCCATCAAGAACGGCATCACCGAAGGCACCAGCAAGACCACCTTCAGCCCCGACAACACCTGCAACAGGGCTCAGGCCATCACCTTCATCTACAGAGACCTGAAGTAGTCGCGCAGCACCGTAAAAGCAACAAAGACCGGCAGAGAGATCTCTCTGCCGGTTTTCTTTTTATCGGCCGCTTTATCGCAGTGATGGAAAAAAGTCACGCCCGCTATAACCATCGATAGATGAAAGCCCCGCATCCTGCAGGTAAAATTATCGTACCCGCAGTATGTGGATGTTTTGTCATACCGCTTTCCCGTAAAGCCGGGCAGAGGCCCTCAGGGGAAAGCAGAAAGGCGGTCCGATATGAAAAATGCAGTTTTAAGACGAGTGCTCTCATGCGCCCTGACCCTGTGCATGATACTGACTGTGATCCCGTTCATGCCCCGTTCGGAAGCGTACGCCTACGACCCGGGCACGCCTCTCAAATACGTAGAGGCCGGTGAATGGTACGATATAATGCGCCAGTTCTATAGCTATAATTCGCGCGATGTCCTTGCGGATCCGATCTCGATCGTGAGCCAAGCTTCTATAGACGCGTATGTAAAGCTCACCAAAGACATCACGTACGAGGTGGGCGAGGTCGTCCACAACAGCGGCATGACCTGGGCCGTAGTGCTGGGCGATATAGTAAGCGGCGGTCTCATGGAGATACTCTGGAATGAGGTCGATATGAAAAGGCCCCTCTATAAAGACGATCTCGGACAGGAGACCTGGACAGCAGGCAGAGACGTCAACGGTTTCCTCTATGTCGGGAAAAATAATGCTCAGGGAGAAGCCAACACGGTCAAGGTGCTGGATCTTAACGGTCACGATCTGGTGCTCAAATATCCGAACATGCTCTGCCGCAGCGCAGTTATGTTCAACGTCGAGGGAGATCTTTACATAACGGATTCCGTAGGAGGGGGAAAGATCTTCCTTGACGGATATATAACCGCCCCCGACGATTACGATTATTTTAAAAACAAGATCGACGGAGACCAGCAGCGCGACATCTTTTACGTCCATGACGGCGGCAGGCTGTTCATAAACGGCGGCACCATCGAATGCGGAAGGGGCAAGACCGAGGCCGGATTTTGCGTCTTTAACGCGAGGACCAAGGACGGACACGGTGAATATACCGGCTCCGCCAGCCGCTACATCAACGGCACCGCCATCAATATCGCAGACGGCGGCGAAGTCATCATCAACGGAGGAACGATCACAGGCCGCGGTTATGAGTACATAGCCGACGGCTATGAAAGCAAGTCTGATAGTCGCAACGCCGTCATAGAGATGAACGGCGGAAAGCTCACCATCAACGGAGGAACTCTCTACGCCCAGGGCGGTGCCAACGTGCTCAAGGCCGAGGGCAGCAGCGAGGTCGAGATAAATGCCGGTCATTTCAAACTGCACAAGAACGACAATCTCTTCTGCGGCGACGAATACAATGGGGACGGCAAGTGGTATCATATCGAGAATCATACGACCTATGGCTCCTACGGGATCCATCCCGACATGTTCTTTAACTCCGCTCACACCAACGTGACCTACGGGAAGAACAGCATCACCGGAAACGACATCGACAGCCTGTACGGGTGGGACGTGGATACGCCCACGTCCATCGATATATGCCCCCGCGGCTTACTTTACAATATGACGATCTCCAATCCGATAAAGGATGCCGAGACCGTCCCGCATCTGGATCCGACGATCGCCGACCATATGGTTTTTACTCTGAAATGTGTTGACCGTAAAGGCGTGGAGTACCATTCCGGCGGTGCCTGGCACGGTGAGTTCGGAGATTTCTTCGGATATACCGACGCGGACGGCGGATTCCAGCGTTGGAATCTCTATCCGGACGACCTGCCCTGGCCCTCCGGGCAGCATCCGGGTATGACCGTGACGTCGTCCGACATCACCTACAAGATCGAGCTCCTCGACTCGACGGGGAACCCGGTCGAGTTCAAAGTCGGCAAAAATACCAGGTCCAGCGCCGTTATATCGGGCAATTCGTATAATAATCCCGCCTGCGTGGTCCAGCTTGCCAACACGGAGCTCTACGGCGACCTGATCGGGCGCCTTAAAGACGGCGAGATGTATACCCTTCTCGTCACCATGACCGAGAAGTTCTACGGGACCAACAAGTCGAAATATGAGTGGACCGTCGAATCGGCGGCGGGCAGGTCCTTCTATATCGAAGAGAAGCAGACGCCCCCGACGGTTATGCTCAGGAATAGCGATACCATCATCGTCGAAAACAAGGGCGACAGTGCCAAGCTCACCGCCTGGTGCCGGAATGTCAGCGAGGTCTGGTGGCAGGTCAAGACCGACAAAGGCAGAGGTTCAAGGGCAGAAGGCGAAAACACCTACACAGACACCAGGATCGAATCCGTGCTCACGCTCGGCGTCGATGAGCCCATGGACATCGTCTGCGTAGCTTCCAACGGCGCGGGGACTAAGACTTCCGGCACCGTTCACGTCAGCTACAAGCCCTCGTTCATCAAGACCGAGGACACCTCGACCACAGCGTTCAAGGACCTCTGGCTCACCCTTACCCAGCCCCTCGATCTGAATGAGTACAAGAGCGTTACCTGGTACAGGGAGTACACGCTTCCATCGGGAGGTCGCCGCACGATCCAGTACGTCGACGGTACGAACAACGACACATGCATCGTAAACGGCACGACCCTGAAGCTTAAGCAGAGCGAGGCTTCCGGGGTGGAAGGAACATATTATTGTGTAGTCGTTCCTCTGGACGGATCCAGCGGAAAGAGGAGCAAGAACATCGTGGTGACCTTCAGCAGCGATACTCCAGACAGGAATATCACCACCGTCGATCTCATGGCGGACGGACTGTTCACCGATCTGTGCATCGGAGACGAGGTGCCTGTCGATCCGTCAGTTCTGTCCTGCGAAGACCCGAGAGTCGTGATCAAGAGCATCACCTGGAACAACGGAACATACAAAGATCCCGATACCGGAAAACTGTATATCAACAGCCCGTATCCATCCTGCACAATAGTGCTCGGCCGTCCTGAAGGCTCCAACTTCTGGTATTTCCGCAGCGCTCCGGGGAACAATGATTTCCCGTTCACGCTGGACGGGGTGTCCCACACCAGGACCGGTGTTTTCAGCAGCGTTCCGCCCAATAATGGGATCGACGGGATCTCGCTCTACGTGGGCTACGATAATCACACCGCTCTGACATATCCGCAGGATACTCTTACCTGGTACCCGGAGAACATCAGGGTCGCTAAGGGGGCGCAGTTCTCCAAGGATCTGCAGTTTACGGTCGAGACCAACCCGAGGTTCCTCGCGGCAGGCTTCGGAGAGACGGTGATACAGAGCGTCGAGCCCTATACCGGCCAGAACGCACTGCCTGCCGGGCTCAGCCTGACCAAGGTCTGCGGCGCCTACAGGATATCCGGAGCGGTCACCGCCGAGCCGGGAGTATACGACACGCTGTTCAGCGTGAAGACCAACAGCCCGGACAGCAGCACCGCGGTGAAGGACGCTCACATAAAGTTCTACGTCATGCCTGACGGCGAGGCCGCCCTTGAAGCGGCGGAAGAGCAGGCTGCATGCTTCCATTACTTCGGCGACTGGATCGATGACGAGAACGGAGAGACGCATACGAGAGTCTGCAGCAAATGCCTGGCCGAGGAGATCGCTGAGCACGTGTGGGACGATGGCGAGGTCATAGTGCCCGCTATGGAAGGCGAGCCCGGGATCAGGCGTCATAAATGCATAGAATGCGAAGCCGAGACTGAGATGGAATTCGAGCCGGAGAGCTGCCTGGTATACTTCCACTACAACAACGGGACCGAGGATCATGGTACGATCGAGGTCTACGTTGATGCGCAGATCGGGCTCCCCGCCTGGAACAGCAATCTCGCAGTTCCCTCGGGAAAGAGCTTCGCAGGCTGGAGCGAGGACAAGTACGGCGGGACGATCCTCGCCGCAGGCAGCGCATTCAATGTGATCGGAGAGACCCATTTATATGCACAGTGGGTCGACGCCGGCGCGATGACGCTGCTGGGCGACGTGAATCTCGACGGCAGGGTCGACGCCAAGGATCTGACCGCTCTGGCAAGGCACGTTGCCAAGATCCAGACCCTTCCCCAGAACTCCAGCAATCTGGCGAATGCCGATGTCAACAGGGACGGCGCCGTAAACGCCCAGGATCTGACCAGGCTGGCCAGGTTCGTGGCTAAGATAATCCCGTCGCTTTAGCAGCGTCTTAAATGACTGGCCTGAGGCCGGTATCGCATGCCCCGGCAGGACGATGCCTGCTATGAGCCTGCCCGGCAAAACTTAAAACAAATGAATTGGGACGATCGGAGTGAGATATCTCGATCGTCCTTTTTTTATGCTGAGCGCCCGGCGGAGCACCTTTCCGACGGGTGAGTTCTCCTGATCCATCCGACTTGTCTCGGCCTCCTCTGCAGTCTTGTAATGATGAACGAATAATTATATTATACTGAAATTAAGGGAGGAGTGCGTATGGATACAGTAAAGCGGGCACTGAAGATAAATGCTGTCCTTTTGCTGTTCTTCTTCGCGGGCGGACTGCTTTCCGTGTTTACGAACGCTTCTCTTTTGCTTTATAGTGTCCCGACCCTCTATTATTTTACGCTTTCGGTGTCGCTTGCAGGTTATTTTTTTACCCGTGTCATCGGTAAGGATCTCCGGAGCAGGCTCGTCCTTATCGCTTTGATGATCAATGCGCTGATAGTTCTGCGCGGTGCAAAATATTTCGTCTTCGCGGATATAGATATCGCAGCCAGGCATCTGTGGTACGCTTATTACATCCCGATACTGGGGACGGCGCAGCTTTCTCTGGATACGGCGCTGTATATGAACGGCCCGCAGGAGGGGAAGCATCTGATCTCAAGCCTCACGCGGACCGTTACCGCCGCGGTGATCATTTTGATCATGACCAACGATATCCATCAACTGGTGTTCCGTTTTGCCCCGGGCTTCGCGGATTGGGACGGCGACCACGGCTTTGGACCGGGATACCTGGCGATGCTGGTCTGGGTGCTCCTTCTCTTTCTGAGCTTCATGGCGCTGCTGCTTCGCCGGTGCAGGCTCTCGACTGTGAGACGGCTGGTCTGGGTGCCTCTTATGCCTTTCTTTTCAGGCGCTGTGTATTTTATCCTTTACGCGCTCGGACGCTGGATCACCGTCGGGGGAGAGCTGCTGGGCGAGTTTCCGGAAGCGGTATGTTTTACCGCTGCAGGGATCTGGATAGACCTGATCATCATTCATCTCATCCCGTCAAACGAGGATTACGCAGAGCTTTTCCGGGCGTCGCACATAGGAGCCCGCATCACCGACAGCTGTCTCAGGACTGTGTACGTTTCCGACAACGCCGCCGAGCTGACGGATGAGCAGCTGGCAGGCTCTGTGGTCATGCTCGATAAAAATACCCGCCTCCACAGGAAAGAGATACGGGGAGGATACGTCCATTGGCAGGATGACGTCAGCGAGCTGAGACGCATCAACAGCGAGCTCGAAAGCATGAGAGATCAGCTGATGGAGGAAGCGGAGCTTCTGCGCCTTGAGAACGAACTCAGGGAGGAGCACAGCCGCATAGAACAGAAGATGAAGATCTACGACGCCATATCATCCAGGGTCAGACCTCAGTCCCGCATGATCGCCGCGCTGTCGGAGGACGGGGGAGACGATCCCGAAAAGCTCAGCCTCATCTGCCTTTATGCCACATATATAAAGCGCTGCGCAAACATGATGCTGGCCGCGGCGGAAAACGGCGGCGCCCTCAGAGCCGCTGAGCTGCAGCTGGCAGTGAGGGGATCGTTGAGGGTACTTCACGCCCGCGGGATCCCTGCGGAATGTTCTCTCAACGCTGATCGTATCCTGCCCTCCGGATCCGTCCTTGACGCCTATGAGATCATCGAAAACTGCTTAGAACAGTCTTTCGCTGGCGTAAAGGGCGCATACTGCGCTATAAACGGGGGGACCGTCAGGCTCATACTCGAAGGTACGGAGATAGTCCTGCCTGAGCACTGCAAAGCCCTGGTGAAGACTGAAGATGGTGATTCCTACGTGAGCATCGATCTTGAGAAAGGAGGCGTCGCGTGATGTCCCCTCTCTTAGTTCTGAGCCCTGCCGCGAAAAGCCTGCTGGGTCTATGGTCATATATCATGCTTCTTGCGGGCATCGCGGGTGCGGTGATCGGTATCCGGCAGAAAAGGACGAAGCATACCGTTCTTTTTCTTCCGCTGATCGTCGTTTCTTATCTTCTGACCATTACAGTATACATCACCGGTCTTTCTGCTGGGGGCAGCCAGGAGAACATTCCCGCAGCGCGCCTTGCCATGATGCCCTGGGGCATGGCGGTCCTTGTCCTGATCCTTCTGAGCGCTGCCGGGATGCAGCTGCTCATAAGTCTGCGCCGCCTGCTCGAAAAAGAGATAAGTCCTATGTCCATCAAGGAAAGCCTGGATGAGCTCCCGGCCGGACTTTGCTTCTACCGCGAGGACGGGACCTGCGTGCTGGTGAACAAGGTCATGGAGAGCATCTGTCGTGAGCTGACAGGACGCGATCTGCAGGACGGAAGGGCGCTTTGGGATGTGGTATCGAATGATACGCGCCAAAAGCTCTCGGACGGGTCTGTCGTTCAGTTCAGCCGGAGGAGCCTTGATCTTTCGGGACGGAGGATCTGGGAGCTCAGCGCCTTTGACGTTACGGAGCTTGCCGGGAAGAGCGAGCTCCTCAAAAGGGACAGCGAACGGGTGAAAAAGCTCTCGGAGGAAATGAAGGAGTACGGAAAGAACATCGATGAAACGGTCCGCAGGCAGGAGATACTCAAAGCCAGGGCAAGCGTCCATGATGAGATGAACCGCATGATCCTGAGCACGGAAAACGCCCTTTATAACGGCGGCGAAAAAGAACGCAGAAAAGCTATGGAAAGCTGGAAGATCAACGCTCTTCAGCTCATAATGGAGACCGGGGGGAGCCCCGGCGCCAATGTGCGTCTTGATATAAAGAGTCTGGCCGGGCTGATCGGCATCAATGTCTGCACCGACGGGCTCCCGGAATTCAGCGATCCCGCCGCAGGGCGCCTCTTTGTGGCCTGCGCCAAAGAAGCCATGATAAACGCCGTGAAGCATGCCGGAGCAGGGAACCTGTTCATAGAGGCTAAGCGCATTCCGGACGGAACGGAATTCCGCTTTGCCAATGACGGCCGTGTCCCGGAAGGTGATATAATCGAAAGCGGAGGGCTGAGGCTTCTTCGCGAAAGGATCGAGTCCGCCGGAGGCTCCCTCAGGACAGAGTCCTTCCCGCGTTTTGCGCTTGTGGCAGTGATCCCGGATAGAGGTGAAGATCTTTGAAATACAAGGTGCTGATAGTTGAAGACCAGGAGATGCCAAGGCAGCTTCTGGAGATATTCATAGAGCGAAGCGAAAGCTTCGAGCATATGGCGTCGGTCTCCGACGCTTCCCTTGCCGTCGAATGGTGCCGCAGCCGCCGTCCGGATCTGATCCTGATGGATGTGCTCACCGAAGGTGAAATGAGCGGCCTTGACGCCGCTGCTGAGATCAAAAAGGAGTCCCCTCAGATCAGGATCATCATAATCACCTCCATGCCCGAGTATTCGTGGCTCGATCGGGCAAAAGCCTGCGGGATCGATTCCTTCTGGTATAAAGAGACACGGGAGGAGACCATCCTTTCGGTGATGGAAAGGACGATGAAAGGCGAGCGGGTCTGGCCCGACGCTCCGCCTGAGGTCCGGCTCGGCCTTGCCAGAAGCGGAGAGTTCACCGAAAGGGAGCTGGACGTCCTGCGGGAGCTCCTCACGGGGGACAGCAATTCCGATATAGGAGAAAGACTTGGGATATCGGCGTCCACCGTAAAGACCCACGTGCAGCACATGCTGGAAAAGACAGGCTTTAAGACCCGCACGGAGCTGGCGTCCGTCGCCAGGAGCTTGGGACTGGTCATAAAATAGACCCTGATGTTTTTTGTATTAACATCCGCCATTCGGCGGATGTCTGTTTTTTTTGTGTCTTATATCTTAATTATGTATAGGTGTATTTGTTGAAGGATAAGTGCTTTTATTGCTCTTCTTTTTTCTATAGGGGTTGATCGAAATGAACAGAAGGATCTTAAGCTTTATCATGGCCCTGGTGCTGCTTGCGGGACTGGTGCCTCAGGGACACGTCCACGCGGAAGATGAGCATCGCTGTCCGGACTGCGACACGTATTGGGGAGATAACAGTGTGGATCACTGCCAGTACTGCGGACGCTGCGAGGACTGCTGCGACATATGCTATGCCTGCGGCGAGATCTGTACCGACTGCCACCAGGAGGATTTCATGATCGGGGAGGGGGAGTATTTCCCCTGTCCCGACTGCGGCTACTGCAAGGCCGACGGCAGAGCTTACTGTTTGGAATGCGGCCGCTGCGCGGACTGCGTGGATCTCTGTGAGGCCTGCGGTGACTACTGCCCCGACTGCCACGCGGATATAGCATCAGGCGCAGAAGACCTGCCCTGCCCCGACTGCGGCACGTGCAAAGCTGACGGCAGGAGCTTCTGTGAGGAGTGCGGCATCTGTGAGGACTGTGCCAATATCTGCGGCACCTGCGGCCTCTGCGATGAATGCGCTTTAGATATGGGCGTCCACTGCCCCGAATGCGGCGAGTGCTGCGAGGAGTACGGCTACTGCGAGGACGGCGGCGAGCACTGCGCCGAATGCTGCGAAGCCAACGGCTGGCTTTGCGAGAACTGTGGCCTCTGCTGCGAGGCTCTCGGGCTGGACATGTGTCCGGTCTGCGGCATGTGTGTCGACTGCTGCGCCGAGCTGAGAGAGGATCTTGGCTGCACCTGCGACGACAAGTGCTGGATGGAGGTCGAAGACGAGCATATATGCGTCGACTGCGGCCGCTGCTTCGGTCAGGTCGAATACTGCGAATACTGCGCCGACTATGCCGGTGAATGGCGCTGCGTCGAGTGCTGCAGGGATCTCTCAAGGATAGAGGGCTGCGACTGCTCGACCCCCATCTGCGTCAATGATCCAGACTGGGACGACCATTTTGCGGAAAATCACGCTGATTTTTCAGGCGGTCATGCCTCCAAAGCCTCCAGCGCCTGGTCCATGGATGAGAACGAGCACTGGCACGCCTGCCGTTACTGTGACGAAGCGGAGCATGTAACGGGAAGGGCTTCTCACAGCTTTGATACGAGGGGGATATGCACCGTATGCGGCTTCAACCGCGACGCCGATCTGTTCATACTCATCCAGCCCAAGGATCAGAATGTGAAGCAGATCTACAGCGGCTGGTGTGAAGACTCGGATGAGCCCGCCGACGATGTCAGAGAGACCGCGGTGAGCTTCTCCGTCAAGGTCTACAGCAAGAACGGGGCTGAGAATCTGAACTACCAGTGGTACAAGAATAATGACTACACACCTTTGCATGATACCGATTACGACGATCAGTACTCTGTCGGAACGAGAACGTCCAAGTTTACCACTATGATAAGCGCGCGCAGCTGCAAAGGGAGCATTTACGGAGGTCCGTACTTCTGCATCATCACTGACAATGTGAGCGGGGAGAGCGTGACCACCGACCGTGTCTATATCCGTGCCGAACACAATTACCGCCTTGTTACTGAAGACGGCACCGATCCTGCCGGCCACAGACTGCTCTGCTGCGGCCTGGATTGCGGAGCCCTCGGGCCTGTGGAACCCCATACCTACGGCGGCTGGGCCTGGCACTATAACGGCGGCGCCCAGGAATACAAGTATCATACCTGCACCGTCTGCAATTACGAGGAGAGGGTCTACGTCCACGAGCATAACTACGATTTCAGCCTTCTTGTGGAAGCGGCCTACGATGGTGATTCTGAGATCATCGAAGAGAATGACAAGATCAATCAGTATGTATACGGTTTTACCCACAATGGAAAGGCTATGCAGGGAGGCTCCAACAGGGCTTATCACTGGATAGACTGTTCCGAGCCCGGATGCACATTCTCCCTTAAGGAAGAGCATCAGTGGGACGATTGGGAATTCGTCACCCTGGTCTCGCCGACCAAACCCGGCGGCGCTTATCAGGTCTGCAAGAGCTGCGGAATGCAAAAGACATGGTCCAAGACCTATTATGAATGGCATACTCACCCGGTCAACGTTACCGGCGGAAGCAGCGATGCTGATTTCGCCGCAGAAAACAGCAGCGTTACAGTGTATGTTACACCTCATGGTGACGGAAAAAAGGTGACCGGAGGAACTGCAAGTATCGATTACTTATATACTACCAAAACCGGGAGGACGAGTACCGGAACGACTACCTTAAATCTTACTGCAGTTGCTGAAGGGCAGACATACAGGTTTACTGTTCCCCAATCAAGGACCGTCAGCCGCGGGACCATAGAATACAAGGCTAATCCCATATATGTAGAGTTTACCTATGAAGATTGCGATCATGCCGTATCGGAGCAGCGTGGCGTTGTTGCGGCCACCTGCACCAAAGACGGTTACACCGGCGACCTGGTCTGCATATACTGCGGCAATGTGTTGGAAAAAGGCGAGTACATCGCTCCGACCGGTCACGGCGAGCCGGTCCTTGCGGAGGAGAACGTTTACGCTATGGACTCCAGGGGCAATATCATTTACAATAAGAGGGGCGGGTATAACGTGCCGGTCTATCTGGTCCATGCTCCCGAGGACGTCTACTGCGACGACATGACCGCAAGGGGCTGCTACAGCGGCGATATGCTCTGTCCCGACTGCGGCGAGGTCATCGAGTATGGACGCTATACAGCCAAGCTCCACTATTATGAGCTGCTCAACGACATAGACGAGCCCGCAAGATCCGAACTCATCGACTCGGGGCTTAAGCTCGCTGTCGACCCCCAGCCGGGCGTTCCCGGCTACACCGGAGATCAGGTCTGCTACGCTTGCGAAGCTGTGAAATACGGGAAAATGATCCCTGCTCTGCCAGAGGTGACCGTGGTATTGGGCGACGTGAATCTCGACGGCAAGGTGAACGCTCAGGATCTGACCGCCCTGGCAAGGCACGTGGCGAAGATACAGACCTTCACCGATGACAGGGAAAAGATGGCGAATGCCGACGTCAACAGGGACGGCGCCGTAAACGCGCAGGACCTGACCAGGCTGGCCAGGTATGTCGCGAAGATAATACCCAGCCTGTAGTGGGGAGGATCCCGTCCTGCCGCCGATGATCCCGGCGGATACGGGCCCCTGATGATCGTCTTAACAGCAGAACCATTTAAAGGACACAGAAAGCATTATGAGAACACGAGACCGAATCTTGAGCAGATCCACAGCAGTGCTGGCGTTCGTGACGCTGGCCGTGCTCCTGGCGCTGAGCATCGCGCCGTCTGTCTTCGCGGAAGACTCAGAGGATATGAAGCTCTGCGCGATGTGCCAGAAGCTCCGTCCGGAAGATGATATCTGCTCGACCTGCGGCATATGCTATGAATGCATCAGCAGCAACGGCGGCGTGGAGATCCACTGCTATGACTGCGATGAATGCGTTACGTCTTTTGACGACAGCAACGGCGGCTGCGCCAAGAGCGGCCACATCTTCTGCGATGACTGTCTGAAAGATGAGCACCTTCACTGCGTCGACTGCGGGGAGTGCTACTGCGATAATCCGGACATGCTCTGCGAGGAATGCGGCAAATGCAACAGCTGCTGCGAAGCTGACGAGGATGGCAATCAGTTCGTCTGCGACGACTGCCACAAGTGTTCCGGCTGCGCCAACCACTGCCCCGTCTGCGGCGACTGCCAGTACGAAAGGTGCCCCATGGAGCTCCCGCACTGCCAGTTCGAGTGCGAGCTCTGCCCGTCCTGCGAGCTCATCTGCTTCTATGAGAGCGACTATGAAGCCTGCGAGTACTGCGGTCTCTGCGAGTTCTGCTGTGAAGAGAACCGGTGCCCCGACTGCGGCATGTGCTGCGAGGATCCTGCCTACGACACCCACTTCTGCGCCAGCTGCGGCGAGTGTCTGGAGACCGTTCCCGAGGTCTGCGATAACTGCGGCCTCTGCCTCGACTGCTGCCTCCTCGAAGCCGAGGATCTCGGCTGCACCTGCGGCGAGTACTGCTTTGAGGACGTGAACGACGAGCACGTCTGCGTCAACTGCGGTCTCTGCTTCGGCGTGATCGAAAGCTGCCCCGACTGCGGCCTCTGCGTAGACTGCTGCGAAGAGGTGAGCCTGATCGAGGGCTGCGACTGCGATCATCCCGTATGCGTGGAGAGCGACGAGTGGGACGCGCATTTCAGAGAGCATCACGCCCAGTTTGCCGGCTCCCACAGCGCAAGGCCCGCGACCTCCTGGAGCTTTGACGATACTTACCACTGGAAGGACTGCCGCTACTGCGACGAGGCGGACCATATCACCTCAAAGGCGGCGCACAGCCTGAGGAACGGCCGCTGCACCGTCTGCGGCTTCTCGGATACCGAGCCCATAATCATCAGCAAGCAGCCCCAGGACCGCAGCGCGAAGGTGAGCGACTACAGGGCTGAAGGCGACGATCCTCTGAAGTCGAGCAACAACAGGGTGAGATTCTCGGTCACCGCCTTTGGCAAGGACCTGAGCTACACCTGGTTCGGATACGGCAGCGCGAACGCGGCCAAATTCGAGGAGATCCGCAATAGTCGGAACGGTGTGACGAATATCGATTATAACGATACGGCGGATCAGAAGAGCCTGATCGTAAATATAACTGACGATGACTGCCAGAATGAGCATTATTATTACCGCTGCTATGTCTCGGACGGCGCCAACGGCATGTGGAGCGATATAGCGGAGCTGTCCATAAATCACTGCTATACCCTGGAGTCGGAGGAGTCCCCCGTAAAGGAAGGGCATTATATGCAGTGCCACGGTGACGGCTGCTCCGAGCTCCGGCTGGTCCCACACGTCTATACTCATTGGGAGTGGGCCGACAGCAAGCATACCGTCCGTACCCAGACCTGCGACGTCTGCGGCTACACGACCGAAGTCGTCATCCACGATCACGCCGAGTGGGTCAGGACCTTTTTCCAGGGCGAAGCCCTGTTCGAGGACGAGAACCACAGCTACGAGTTCGACCCCGGCACGGAGCCCGGCAACTGGTATCAGACGGGCAATATGAACGCCGAATTCGGCGAGCCCGGCTTCAAGATGGCCTGCGAAGACACATACGGCAATATCTGGACCGCCGACTTGGACTATCACACCGGCTGGTGCTACTGCGACGACTGCATGAGCAATCCCGTGAAGATCCGCGAACTGCACCACTTCGGCCCCTGGCAGGGGAGCGATGATCCGCAGGCGGGCATCATATACCGCGTGTGCGGCGACTGCAGCTACACCCAGTACGCGACCGACGAGCAGGGCAGGCCAACCCAGTGGACCAACGGCATGCACCCTGTCATATACATCGACTGCTCGGGCCCCAATAAGTTCGTCAGAGCGGGAGACGAGCTATGGTTCACTCCCGACAAGATCCCCGGCAAGGTTTTTGCCGGCATCACCATTGAGTACTATATTCTGAAGAACGACGGGAAATATTACAAAGCCAGCCCGGTCAATCTTCCCGCGGGGACTGTATATCCGGGAGAGACCTACAGGGATTACTGGCAGGTCCCCGATAACGATGAGTTCCCCGGGTCCGGGAGGGTAGAGGTAAGGCAGCTGTTCTCTGACGATGTCTGCGCCCATGAAGCGACCGAGATCGTCGGTCAGATCCAGGCACCCTGCGGGCGCAGGGGCTACACCGGCGATACCGTCTGCGCCTACTGCGGCCAGCTGATAGAGCAGGGCGAGCCCACCGAGTACAGATCCCACGGCGCGCTCATCACCGTCACCGAGGATATTTACAAGACCGACAGCAGCGGCGAGATCATGCTCGACCGCAGCGGCAATCCCTCTCTGATCGCCAGAGGACCTCACGATCCCGACTGTGCGACCCAGACCAACGGCAACGAGGCCGACAAGATCTGTTCTGTCTGCGGATACCGCGCGGAGCGCGGCAGGTCCATCCCCTGGAAGGAAGGGCATTCCTTTAACTCCTGGACCGCGAACGTTCCCTGCACCGATCCCCTCCATCCTGTGACGAACCGCATGAGATGCTCTCATTGCGGTGAGTACAGTTATCTTCCCGAGGATCTGAGCGATGTGGATGCCGATTTCATAGAGTATTTCCAGGAATGGCACTATCACGCGCAGCTCATCAACGAGGTCCGTCCGACCTGCACGGCTTATGGATATTCCGGAGACGTCTACTGCCCTGACTGCGGCAAGACCCTGGCCTTCGGCACCAAGACGAAGTCCGCCGGGCATACCTGGGACGAGGGCGTCGTCGTCACCTCTCCGACCGGCAATTCGCAGAGAAAGGTATATACCTGCACCGTCTGCGGCGCCGTAAAGACGGAGATCTACGGCGATATGCTCCTGGGAGACGTTAATCTTGACAAGACTGTCGACGCGAAGGATCTGACCGCTCTCGCAAGGCACGTGGCGAAGATACAGACCTTCACCGATGACAGGGAAAAAATGGCGAATGCCGACGTCAACAGGGACGGCGCCGTAGACGCGAAAGACTTGACAAGGCTGGCCAGATTCGTGGCAAAGATAATCCCGAGTCTATGATATTACAGCTGTCGGTCGAAGAATGATAAATAAAACGGCAGGACCGGTGTCCTGCCGTTTTAATATGATATTTGGGGAATTTTCTGAGCTTGCGTATGCCCCGATGAAGGCGGTCACAAAGGCGCCCTAAAGCTCCTTCGCTTCCTTCGCATGGTCGACGAACATCTGTCTTACCTGAGGGATCTCGCCCAGACCCTTCAAGATGCAGCAGACCTCGGTCTCAAAGCCTTCGGCTGCCGCAGCGTCCGCGATCTGGTTCTTCCAGGAATCGGGCTCGTCCCCCGCCATGTCGTTGTTCGCGTGGTCGCCCGCGACTATGAGCAGCGGGGCAAGATAAACGCGGCGGGGCCTTCTCGAGCGGACGGCCTCAAGGACCGGCTCGATCCCCGGCTCGAATTCTACGGTACCCAGGATGACGTCCCCGTGCTCCTTTTCGTCCAGATGCCTTTGCAGAACCTTGTAGGCCTTAAGATCCGTGACCGGGCTGCCGTGGCCCATGAGAGCCAGCATCTCCCCTTCAGAGCGCTCAGGATATGCCGAGCGGACGATATCGCCGAATCTCTTTACGTCGGCCTCGCAGGCCAGAAGAGGGGCGCCCAGGGCGATGCGGTCAAAACGGTCCTTAAAGCTGCTCACGATGCCCCGCAGCTTGACGAATTCCTCTCCCATGAGCATCACCGACGCCTGCACCAGAACGTCCTTCACGCCGTCCGCGACCATCTGCTCGAGGGCCTCGGCGGGGGAGGGTATCACGATCCCGTCCCTTTCGCGAAGCTTTTTTCTTATCATTCCGCTGGTCCAGGCGTTGTAGAACGCGCGGCCCGGGAAGGCATTTCTCAGGTCTTCATCTATGGCGTCGATGGTCAGGGCTCTTGTCTGAGGGAATGAAGTCCCGAAGCTGACGGCGAGCATTGCTTTTTTATTTTTCATTGTCATTTTCCTGTTCTATGGGGTGCTCTTTATTTGAACGGCCTGCGGCTGCGGAGGACTGCAGTTCGGAGGGTCTGCCGCGTCCCCGTGGTGCTTCCTGACAGCCGCGGCTCAAAGGCTTTATCGTTCTTTTGCGATGATCAGTGTGTAATAACCGGCGTCGTCGGGGATGTCCTCAAGGCTGCCGTAGACCTTTTCGCCTTCCATGCCGCAGTTCTCGACGGCGCAGGCGTCCCTGCCGGAAGACGCGATCATTTCTTTGACGCCTGCCATCCTGCTCCCGGATTTCATGAGGATCCAGGTCCCGGGCAGGTCTTCGGGGAGAGTCTTTCTCTGGGATGCGGGGAAGATGTGCAGGGCGTCGCGGCTCTCCGCAAGAGAGGTCCCGAGCCTTGCAGCCGCCGCGCAGAAGGAGGTGATCCCGCTGACCAGCTCCGTCTCGAAGCCGTCCGCTTTGAGCAGGGCGTCGATGTAGCTGAAGGAGCAGTAGACCGTGGGATCGCCAAGCACCAGGCAGATCACGTTCTCGCCGGTCCTAAGGTGCTCCTCGACCAGGTCCGCGGACCTTCTGTGGGCTGCGGCGAGGGCTGCCCTGTCAATGGTCATGGGAGTAGGAAGGGCGATGAGGGTCTTTTCCGCAAGCTCCGGGACCGCCTGCACCGCGATCCTGTAGGCCACGGATCCTTTGGGATCTTCTCCCGGCACCGCGATGACGCGGCTCTCCTTTATGAGTCTTACGGCCTTCAGGGTCATGAGCTCCGGGTCCCCGGGACCGACGCCAACGCCGTACGCTTTGCCAATCATATCAAATCTCCTGTCCCGCCGCGCAGATCTCCGTAACTGCCGGAGTTAGTAACGCGCAACTGCCACACAAATATACTATATTTCAGACATTTTGAAAAGCCATCACTTATGTGGCTTTTCTGACTTTATATCGAGCGAGGGGTGACGCTAAGGGGGCGCCGGCAACGAGGCTCCGGCCGAGGCGGACGGGTGGATGCCTTAGCGGCAGGACCCCGAGCTCCGGAAAGTCTGAAGAGCCCGCGCCAAGGGCTTCAAGCGAGGGGATGCGGGAGGTGCCCTGGTGACAGGACCCGCTGCGTCCTCAGGCTCATGGCCGGATTCCTTAGCGACAGGACTCCGCGCCCCGGAAAGCCCGAATTGCCAAGCACCCCGTCGCCCGCACCCCTCCCGCCCCCTTTCCTCTTGCCTGAGGCCCCCCGCTCATTGTAAAATGAATTAGTGCAGGCGAAATGTCATCAAACGCTGACGTCCTGCTCCCGTTCCGCCGGATCCTGCTAAGAGCAGGTCCTTCCATCTGCCCCATCCCCGGCCCTCGCCCCACACCCGCGATATGAAAGACGAAAAAAGACAGAAAAGAAAAGAGAATTTCCGGCTGCTCTGGACCTTCCTCAAGGGCAGCAAGCGCTGGTTCATCTTCGGAGTCATCGCCTCGTCCCTGGTCTCTCTGGCGGACATGGTCAGCCCCCAGATCATCAGGGCCGCCATAGACAACGCCCTGGGAGGCCTTGAACCGGACCTTCCCGGCTGGGCCGTCGCCCTGGCGGACCGGTTCGGAGGCTTCGAATACCTGGGCGAGCACCTCTGGATCATGGCGGCAGCCCTCGCCCTCATCGCCGTCATCAGGAATGGCGCCCAGTACCTGGTGGGCGTGCTGAACAACCGGGGCGCCGAGACCCTGGTAAAGACCATGCGCGACAGCCTCTTCAGCCACATCGAGCGGCTGCCCTACGCCTGGCACATGAAGAACCACACCGGCGACCTGATCCAGCGCTGCACCAGCGACGTGGAGAGCGTCCGCCGCTTCGTTTCCATGCAGCTTTCCAACGTGATCCGCATCGTCATCCTGATCGTCCTTTCGATCTGGTTCATGGTCAGGATGGACCTGCGCCTCACCCTGGTCGGCGTCAGCATGATCCCCGTGATCCTGGGCTTCACCGTATCCTTCGGAAGAAAGATGCACGCGGGCTTTGAGCACTGCGACGAGGTGGAGGGCCAGGTATCCGCCCTGGTCCAGGAGAACCTGACCGGCGTCAGGGTCGTCAGGGCCTTCGCCAGGGAGCGCTGGGAGCGGGACCGCTTCATAGAAAGGGACAACTATTACTGCGGCCTCTGGGTCGAGATGGGAAAGACCATGGCCCGGTTCTTCTCCATCCAGGACATCCTCTCCGCCCTGCAGGTCATGCTGGTCATAGTCTTCGGCTGCGCCTTCTGCGTCAACGGGACCATGACCTCCGGCGACCTCATCGCCTTTATCTCATATAATTCCATGCTCGCCTGGCCCATCAGAAGGCTGGGGCGCATGCTCATCGAGATGAGCAAGGCGGACGTATCCCTCGCCAGGATCGCCTACATCATGAACGAGCCCGAGGAGCCGGCCTCCGAAAAGGCCCTGAAGCCCGCCATGAACGGCGACATCGTTTTCGACCACGTGAGCTTCGCCTACGAGGGGAGCTCCGAGACCCTCCACGACATCTCCTTTGACGTCGAGGCGGGGTCCACCCTTGGCATCCTGGGCGGCACCGGCAGCGGCAAGTCCACCCTGATGCTCCTTTTGGACAAGATGTATCTGCTGCCCGAAGGCTCCGGAAGGATCACCGTCGGCGGCACCGACATCAAGGACATCGACACCGAATACCTGAGGAGCAATATCTCCATGGTCCTTCAGGAGCCCTTCCTTTTCTCCAGGACCATCGCGGACAACATCGCCATCAGCAGCAGGGCCATCACCATCGACCGGGTGAGGGAGGCCTCGCGGGCGGCCAGCCTGGACGAGAGCGTCAGGGAGTTCTCCAAGGGCTACGACACCTTCGTCGGCGAGAGGGGCGTGACCCTCTCGGGAGGCCAGAAGCAGAGGACGGCCATCGCAAGGGCCCTCGTTTCTCCGGCGCCCATCATGATCTTCGACGATTCTCTCTCCGCGGTCGACACGGAGACCGACGCGAAGATCAGGGGAGAGCTGGAGAAGAGATTCGGTTCCTCCACCACCATCCTGATATCCCACAGGCTCACGACCCTTTCCAAATGCGACAAGATCATAGTTTTAGACAGCGGCAGGGTGGCGGAGCAGGGCACTCCGGACGAGCTCAGGACCTCCGGAGGCATCTACCAGAAGATCTTCGAGATCCAGTCCGGCGCCGCAGGCCCTGAGGAAGCGGTGGGAGAGGAGGCATAGCATGAAAAAGACGAAAGAAAAGAACAGCCTCCCCTTCTTCGGGATCCCCAAGATGATGCCCCTGATCATCAAATACCGCAAAGACCTGGCCGTGGTCATCATCACCACCATAATCTTCGGCCTGATGGAGATCACCTACCCGGTGCTTCAGCGCTACGCCCTGAACCGGTTCGTCGAAGGCGGGACCCTTGAAGGCATGGGCCTGTTCATACTGGCATATATCGCGGCCATCGCGGGCATGGCCATTTCCGGCTACATCAACACCAAGGTCTGCATGGCGACGGAGCTTCGGATGAACACCACCATGCGCAACGAGGCCATGGCCCACCTTCAGAAGCTCTCCTTCGACTACTACAACACCAACAGCGTTGGCTACATCCATGCCCGGGTCATGAGCGACACCGGCCACATCGGAGAGACCCTGACCTGGAACCTCAACGACGGCATATTCTTCACCATGACCGTGGTCGGATCCATCGCGGTCATGCTGGCCATCGATCCCAAGCTGACCGCCATGATACTGGTGATAGTCCCGGTGATCAGCGTCTTCTACGCACTTTTCCAGGGAAAGCTCTTCGAGCTCAACCGCCAGGTGAGGGAGATCAACTCCAGGATCACCGGCCAGTTCAACGAGGGGATCACCGGAGCCAAGACCATCAAATCCCTGGTGGTCGAGGACCGGATCTTCGAGGATTTCGAGAGCGAGACCAGGGCGATATTCAACAAATCCATGGAGGCGGCGAGGCTTCGGGGCGTCTTCAGAGCGGTCACCGGCATGGCTGCCTCCGCGGCTCTTGCCATCGTCCTGTGGCAGGGCGGCCTGATCGCCAAGGAGGAGATCGGAACCTTCTCCCTCTTTATGACCTACGCCCGCGACCTGATGGAGCCGGTCAGCATGATCGTGGAGAGCCTTGCCCTGTTCATCGTCGGCAAGGTCAACATCGGAAGGTATACCGCCCTGATGGAGTCGATCCCCAACGTGAGAGACAGCAAAGCGGTGGAGGAAAAATACGGCGACTGCTTCGATCCCAAGAAGGAAAACTGGGAGGAGCTCAAGGGCGACATCGAATTCGACCACGTGGACTTTCAGTATCCTGACGGGGACGAGCTGGTCCTGGAGGATTTCAGCCTCAAGATACCCTTCGGGACCAACGTTGCCATCGTCGGGGAGACCGGTGCGGGAAAATCCACCCTGGTCAATCTGGTCTGCCGTTTCTACGAGCCCACCAGAGGCCGGGTCCTGATCGATGGAAGGGACGCCCGGGAAAGGTCCCAGCTGTGGCTCCACTCGGGGCTGGGCTACGTCCTTCAGACTCCCCATCTGTTCTCCGGCACCATAAGGGACAACCTCCTCTACGGAAAGCCCGACGCCACTGACGAGGAGATTTACGCGGCCCTGGAGAAGGTGTCCGCCGTCCCGGTGGTCGAAAAGCTGGAGAAGGGCCTGGACACCGACGTGGGAGAGGGCGGGAGCCTGCTCTCCACCGGCGAAAAGCAGCTGATATCCTTTGCCAGGGCGATCCTGGCGGATCCCAGGCTCCTGGTCCTCGATGAAGCGACCGCCTCCGTCGACACCATGACCGAGCAGACCATCCAGGCCGCCATCGACAAGGTGATCAAGGGCAGGACCAGCATCGTCATAGCCCACAGGCTGTCGACCATAAGGAACGCCGACATAATCCTGGTGGTAAAGGACGGCAAGATCGTGGAGCAGGGCCGCCACGACGACCTGCTGGCTGCCAAAGGGTACTACAGCAGGCTCTGGCAGCGCCAGTACGAGGACGAGGCGACCAGCAGACTCTGGAGCGAAAATCAGGAGAAGACCGCAGGGAACTGATGAGCGAAGATATATTTGAAGACAAAAACGCGGCCTCAAGGGAAGCCGCGAAAAAGGTAGCGGAGCTTGCCGCGGAAAAGGGCGGCAGGGCGTATTACGTGGGAGGCTGCGTCAGGGACGAGCTCCTGGGTAGGCACGTAAACGATACCGACATAGAGGTCCACGGCGTGAGCCCTCAGGATCTCTTTGACATTCTCTCAAAGGCCGGTGAGCCTCTTGCCTACGGCGAGAGCTTCGGGATCTATTCCCTGAGGGGCCTTGATCTGGACGTAGCCATGCCCAGAAAGGAAAAGGCCGTCGGCAGGGGCCACAGGGATTTTGAGGTCTCGGTGGATCCCTTCATAGGGCCCGAGGGGGCGGCAAGGCGCAGGGATTTCACCGTCAACGCCCTGATGAAGGACGTCCTCACCGGGGAGATCCTGGACTTCTTCGGGGGGCTTTCCGACCTTAAGGCCGGAGTGCTGCGCCACGTCAACGACGAGAGCTTCGCGGAAGACCCCCTGAGGGTCCTTAGGGCTGCCCAGTTCGCCGCAAGGCTGGGCTTTAAGGTGGCTGAGCAGACGGTGAGCCTGTGCAGGACCATCGACATAACGACCCTTTCCTCGGAACGGGTGGAGGGAGAGCTCAAAAAGGCCCTTCTGGACGCTCCGAAGCCCTCGGTGTTCTTCGAGGTCTTAAGGGATATGGAAAAGCTCAGTCCCTGGTTCGAGGAGCTGGCCATGACCATCGGCATCGAGCAGGACCCGGTCTTTCATCCCGAGGGGGACGTCTGGACCCACAGCCTTCAGGTGCTGGACAGGGCGGCGGAGTACCGGACCCAGGCGTCGGACCCCTATCCCTTCATGCTCCTCGCCCTCACCCACGATCTGGGCAAGATCGTGACCACTGAGACCATAGACGGAAGGATCCACGCCTACGAGCACGAGACCAAGGGCCTTCCCCTGGTGGAGAGCTTTCTTTCCCGCTTCACCACCGAGACCAGGGTCATCCGCTACGTCATGAACATGGTGCCCCTTCACATGAAGCCCAACGTGGTCGCCTACAAGCGGTCGGCCCTCAAGACCACCAACAGGATGTTCGACGAGGCCTGCGCCCCGAAGGACCTGATATACATCGGTCTCGCGGACAGGCCGGTCTTCGCGGGGAGCGAAAGGTTCTCCGGCGACAGCGGCTTTCTCTTTGAGAGGCTCGAGGCCTACGAAAAGACCATGGCCAAGCCCTACGTGAAGGGCAGGGATCTTATAGAAGCGGGGATCGCTCCGGGGCCCGAGCTGGGTGGATATCTGGAGTATGCCCACAAGCTCAGGCTGGCCGGGATAGACAGGGAGAGCGCCCTCAAGCAGACCCTGGCCATGGCCCGCAAGGCTGAAAACGAAGAAAAAAGGCGCAGGGCTTCCAGGCCCGGAGGCGGAGAAGATGACGGAAAGTGACGGAAGGACCGCTGAAAAAGGCAAAAAGAGGCCTGTGATCTTTCTCATACTGGGGTTCCTGGCGAACCTTCTGGGAAGGCTCCTCTTCGGCCTTGAGCTCGAGATCGACCCGAAGGTCAGGGAGTGGAAGAAGCGGGAGGGAGGCTTCATAGTCCTCTGCGCCCACCCGTCGGAGATGGACGCGGTGGTGCTGATCGCTGCCCTCTTCCCCCGGTTCAGCCGGTTCGTGGTGGGCGCCCAGCAGCTCTACAAGGGCTGGCAGGGCGTGATGCTCAGGAGCCTTAAGGTCATACCCAAGCGTCAGTTCACCCCCGACATGTCGTCAGTAAAAGAGATGATAAAGACGGTCAGGGACGGCGACGTCCTCGCCATGATGCCCGAGGGAAGGGTGTCCCTGGACGGGACCTCAAGCCCCATAGATCCTTCCACTGCCAAGCTGCTGCAAAAGCTTGCCTGCCCCACGGCGGTCATGGTCCCCCGGGGGACCTATTTCGTAAAGCCTTCGTATAATTACGGAGGGCTCATCAGAGGAAAGATCGGAGGCCGCCTGACGCCCCTGTTTGACGAGGGAGAGGCGAAAAGCCTGACCATAGGCGAGATCATGGAGAGGCTCACCGCGGCCCTTTCCTACGACGCCTCAAGGGAGCTTCAGGGGAGCGGAAGGACCTACGGGAGCAGAAAAAAGGCTCCCATGGAGAAGGTCTCCAATCTCTTTTATCTCTGCCCCTCCTGCGGAAGGCTCTACACGGTCAGCGACGAGGGCGGCGAAGTCTTCTGTTCGTCCTGCGGGATGAAGGTCTTCGCCGGCAGAGACATGTTCCTTCACGAGAGCGGCGAGGCTGCCGCGGCCTGCAGTTATGAGGCAGATGCGGACGGCATGCTGAAAAACGGTCTTCCCGGCTCCATACCCGCCTGGAACCGGATCCAGCTGGATCACGAGCGGGCGTTCTGGGAGGATCCCGGCGCTTCCTTGGATCTTTCGGTCAGAAAGAAGACCATGGTCATCGGAAAAGAGGCGGACTATACCGAACGGTGCGTCGGCAGACTGCTCCTTGACAGGGAGGGCCTCCATTACGAGGACCCGGAAGAGAGCTTCGACGTTAAGCTGAGCATCCTTCCAGGGGTCTCGGCGGACTACCGGGACGGGTACATAGCCTACTACGAAGGAGACCTGATCAGGCGGTTCTACTTTGAAGACAGGCGCCTTTCCGCCAGATTCATGAACTCGCTGATGGTCCTGAAGGAAAAGGCCGGGTCCTGAGGGCTTTTATCCGGCCGGGTCATATCCCCAGCAGCTCCTCCAGCATCCTTGCCACGCCGTCTTCGGTGTTGGGCAGGGCGACCAGGTCCGCTGCCTTTTTGACTTCGTCCGCGGCGTTGCCCATGGCGACGCCTATCCCGCATTTCGCGATCATCTCCCGGTCGTTGGTGCTGTCGCCGAAGGCGATGATGTTCTCGAGCCCCAGGCCGTAGAGGCCGGCGGTGAACCTGAGCCCCTCCGCCTTGGAGGTCCTGCAGCTTCCGATGGCGATGTTGTGGGCCGCCGAGCTCACGATGTTGAGGCCGGGGAGCTTCTCCAGCTGGGCGGCGATCTCAAGCCTTCTCTCTTCGTCCGCGATCATTATGTTCACGTTCTCTATCCGGTCCGGAGCTTTTCTTACGATATCCATGCAGTCGGGGACCGGGATCCTGGTGGTCCTGCGGTAATGCTGGCTCCAGGGCGAGGTTATACCGAAGCCGGCGAGGTCGTCCATGCACCGCTGGTCAATGTAGACCTTCCCTTCGGAGAAGACCTCGACCAGGTAGGACTTGTCCGAGATCCAGGGCATGATCCGCGCCGTGTCCTCTTCAGTCATCAGGCTCTCGTATATGGTCTCTTCGGACGGGAGCCTCACTATCCTCGCTCCGTTGCCCGTGACCATGAAGGTCATGCCCCTGGTCTTCTTGATGAAGTCCGGTATGGTGTGCAGCGCCCTTCCTGTGGACGCGATGATATGAAAGCCCTTCTCCTGGGCCCTTATGAGGGCTCCTTCGGTCCGCTGGGAGAGCATCCCGTCCGCGTCCAGCAGGGTCCCGTCCAGGTCCGCCGCGATGATCCTGATGCCGTCCAGAGTCTCTTTTTTTATCATGATCGCTTCTCCTTGCCTTTGAACGATGGTATTATTTAATCACATAATCCAAGCATAGTGAAGTTCTTTTGAAAAGGAGCAAATATGAGATACGAAGACGCCAAAAAACGGTTCCGGGCACTGGTCCGCGAGATAGATTTTCTTGAGAATATAAGGAGCACCCTGTCGTGGGACATGAGGGTAAACCTTCCCCTCGACGCTGCGGGTTACAGGGGGGACAGCATCGCCTTCCTCTCGGGGGAGGCAATGAAGCGCAAGACCTCCGACGAGATGAACGAACTGCTCTGCGTCCTTGAGGAAAAGCCCGCGGAGGATCCGATCCTTGAGGCCATGATCAAAAAGTACCGCAAGCAGTACAAGTATCAGGCCGAGATCGATCCCGCCCTTTACATGGAGTACGCCTCCCACAACCTCCAGTGCGAGGTGGTATGGCAGGAGGCCAAGAAGCACAACGATTTCGCCAGTCTTGCCCCTTGGATGAAGAAGGAGTTCGAGCTGCTGGCAAAGCTCGCCGCCTGTCACGGCTGGGAGAAGGATCCCATGAGCGGCCTTATGGACGAGTGGGAGCCGGGCATCACCAGAAAAGAGATGGACAGGCTGTTCGGCGAGCTCAAGGACTTCATGCTCCCTCTGCTGGACGATATCAAGGCTTCCCCGGTGAAGCCCGATCCGGCGCTCATACTGGGAGAATACCCGATCCCCCTTCAGGAGAAGCTCTGCAGGAGGGTCCTGGACGACATCGGTTTTGATTTCAGAAAGGGAAGAGTCGACGTCAGCGCCCATCCCTACACCACCGGCAACGACATCTACGACATCAGGCTCACCACCCGCTACTACGAAGAGAACTTCACCATGGCGGTCTGCTCCTGCCTGCATGAGGGCGGCCACGCCCTCACAGGCCAGCACATCGACCCCGCCCTCAGGTATACCACCCTTGAGCACATGGTCGGCGCCGGCATGAACGAGGCCCAGTCCAGATACCTTGAGAACTTCGTGGGACGCTCCCCCGAATACTGGGAGTACCTGCTGCCCGTCGCTGCGGAATACTTCCCCCAGCTGAAAAAGATCAGCCCCGAGGACTTCTACCTCTCGATGAACTGCGTCCGCCAGAGCCCCCACAGGATGCGCTGCGACGAGCTGACCTATAACCTCCACATAATCCTGCGCTACGAGCTGGAGAAGATGCTCTTCGACGGAGACATCACCTTTGACGAGCTGCCCAAGGTCTGGAACGAGAAGTCCAAAGAATACCTGGGCGCGGTCCCCGAGAACGACGCTGAGGGCGTCCTTCAGGACATGCACTGGTCCAGCGGCTACATCGGGTACTTCCACACCTACGTGCTGGGCAACTTCTACGACGGCCACTTCTACGAGGCCATGCTGAAGGACATCCCCGACTTCCACGAGAAGGTGAGAAAGGGCGATCTGCTGCCTGTCACCGGCTGGATGAAGGAAAAGCTCCACAAGACCGGCGGCATGTATCAGCCCGCCGAGGTCCTTAGGAGGGTTGACGGCCAGGAGCTTACCGCAAAGCATTACATCGACTACATCAGAGAGAAGTATTCGAGGATGTACAGGCTGTAGGCACTTGGGACCCGCCATTTGGAAAGGAACTCTTATGTCATACGATCTTACCGATAGGCTGGTCGTGGGAGTCTCTTCGAGGGCCCTCTTCGACCTGGAAAAGGAGAACGAGATCTTTGAGAACGAAGGCCTCGAGGCCTATTCCCGCTACCAGCAGGACCACGAGAACGATATCTTAAGGCCCGGCATCGCCTTCCCCCTGATCAAGGCCCTCCACAATCTCAACTGCGGGGGAGAGGGCCTTACCGAGATCATCGTCATGTCCAGGAACAGCGCCGACACCAGCCTTCGGATCTTCAATTCCATAAGCCACTACGGTCTGGATATAAGCAGGGCGGCCCTGGTGGGCGGACGGCCTGTGGCGCCTTATCTTGACGCCTTCAGGACCGACCTCTTCCTTTCCGCCAACGAGCAGGACGTCCAGGACGCGGTCAACGCCGGCGTCGCCGCGGGGATCATATGCAGCGGAGGCCTTCCCGCCGGAGCGGAGGAGGAGACCGACCAGATCCGCATCGCCTTCGACGGGGACGCGGTGATCTTTTCCGACGAGGCTGAGCAGATCTACCAGAAGGAGGGCATCGAGGCCTTCGCGGAGCACGAGAAGCGCCGCGCCATGGATCCTCTGCCGGAGGGGCCCTTCGCCAAGCTCCTCAAGACCATATCCCTGGTCCAGAACCGCTTCCCCGAGGACCGGATGCCCATACGCACGGCCCTGGTGACCTCCAGGAGCGCCCCTGCCCACGAGCGGGTCATCAGGACCCTGATGGCCTGGAACGTGCGCATAGACGAGGCCTTCTTCCTGGGAGGGGTCTCCAAGAGCGAGGTGCTCAGGGCCTTCGGCGCCAACATCTTCTTTGACGATCAGATGATCCATACCGATCCGGCGTCGAAACTGGTTCCCTCGGCAAGAGTCCCGTACAGGCAGTGAAGACTCTTCTTCAGGCCTTCTGGTTCATCTGATCATAAAGGCACAAAAAGCCGCCGGCAGGATGCCGGCGGCCACGGGCAGCAGTCATTCCCCCGGGTGACAGCTGCCTTTTGATTTGTGCTTGATGATCGCCACGAATAGTGTTATATTATTGCTGTAATAGCAATTAACGGCAACAAAGACCAAAAGTTGATCCTTACATCGCTTTTATCACTATGCGCGGGGACGGAGAACATGAGAACTGTCATTGATCTGAATAGCAGAGCGGAAGCTTTGAAAAACGCGATCTCGATATGCAGCGGGATTATTAGAAGGGCCCCTAAAGGGACATTGCGCTGCCAGTTTACCCACGGAAGCTGGAGGTATTACCGGAGCATTGATCCGGCGGATCCCTCAGGCAGCGCTGCTTTGAAGCAAACTGCAGGCAGATACAAGTATCTGAAGGCAAATGAGCTGCATATCGCAGCAAGGCTTGCCGAAAAAGATCATGCGATCAAACTCAAGAAGCTTTGCGAGGCAGAGCTGGCTTCTATCGAGCAGTATTTGAAAGCTGCAAATCCATCTGCATTAAGCGGGTATCTGGAAAAGCTCAGCCCCGGCAGGAAGGCTCTGCTGGAACCCGTATGCGATCTGGACAGTATCCTCGGTAAAGCTTGGAGCGAACCTCCTGACCAGCGCCTCTCACCCTTTGAGGGGAATCTTCGGTTCAGGACCAAACGCGGAGAACTCGTCCGGTCAAAATCGGAGCTTATCATCGCCAACTATTTATATGACCATGGCCATCACTATCAGTACGAAACTGCTCTGCATCTGGCATCAAGGACCATCTACCCGGATTTTACCATTCGGACGAAGGGCGGGGATGCAGTATACTGGGAGCATGCAGGGATGCTCGACAACACAGGTTACGGAGAGGATCTCGTTAAAAAGCTCAACGATTATGCCCGCGACGGGATAATTCCCGGCAGGGATCTGATAATCAGTTTTGAAACTCAGGCACAACCGCTGAGAACGGAGATCATAGAAGCTATCGCGGAATATTATCTTGGATAGTAGTAGTATCTGAAGCGCTTTGGGTCTTTGACGAGTAAAAAATAGTTGCGTCCTAAGGATCAATATGGTCTCGTGGTAAGAGTACTTCTGCCATGGTTTATCTGAGACTATCCCCGCATAGTAGGATCGGGTGGATCTTGCCTGAAAAACAAGTGGCTGAATGAGATCGTGACGAATGATCTCATCGTCTGAAAGATATTCCGAATTATCCGCATTTATGCTGTATCAAGGAATGATATGATCCGGGAATAAGACCTTTTCTAACAAACGTAGGAAGAATGAGCCAAATAGTGGAAACTCTTCCTACAGGGGAGATCAAAACAATGAAAAATGTAGGAATAATGTAAATCAGTCAAAGGTCCTTCCTACACTCTTTGCGACCGAATGCAGTACGATATGGCAATTTATTAAAGATCGCCGCTTTTCTTGCATTATGATGCGGATTTGCAGTCGGAATGATTTTAAAGCAGGCCTAATTCTTCCTACAATATACGCTGCCAGGGGGGGGGGCGTAGGAAGAACTCCTGAAACAGGCAATTATTCCTACAGATGCGTATGTGAGCTTCGGGTCCGTAAAGAATGACACCGCGATATATCCAGAAAAAACCGCCGGCATTTGCCGGCGGTACTGGTCTATACCATCAGGACTGGATTATTTCAGAGCCTCGTATACCGCGACGGCGGTGGCGACGGTGGCTCCGACCATGGGGTTGTTGCCCATGCCCAGGAAGCCCATCATCTCAACGTGGGCGGGTACGGAGGAGGAGCCTGCGAACTGGGCGTCGCTGTGCATGCGGCCCATGGTGTCGGTCATGCCGTAGCTGGCGGGACCTGCTGCCATGTTGTCCGGATGCAGGGTGCGGCCGGTGCCGCCGCCGGATGCGACGGAGAAGTACTTCTTGCCCTGCTCGATGCACTCCTTCTTGTAGGTGCCTGCGACGGGATGCTGGAAGCGGGTCGGGTTGGTGGAGTTTCCGGTGATGGAGACGTCCACGTGTTCGCTGTGCATGATGGCGACGCCTTCACGGACGTCATCGGCTCCGTAGCAGCGGACCTGGGCCCTTTCGGTGGTGGAGTAGGGGATCTCGCGGACGATGTTGAGCTCGCCGGTGTAGTAGTCGAACTTGGTCTGGACGTAGGTGAAGCCGTTGATCCTGCTGATGATCTGGGCAGCGTCCTTGCCGAGGCCGTTGAGGATGACCCTGAGAGGAGTCTTACGGGCCTTGTTGGCGTTCTTTACGATGCCGATGGCGCCTTCAGCGGCTGCGAAACTCTCGTGGCCTGCCAGGAAGGCGAAGCACTGGGTGTCGTCCCTTAAGAGCATGGCTGCCAGGTTTCCGTGGCCGAGGCCGACCTTTCTGTCGTCGGCGACGGAGCCCTTGATGCAGAAGGCCTGAAGGCCTTCGCCGATGGCTTCCGCTGCTTCCGCTGCGGACTTGACGTTCTTCTTTACGGCGATGGCTGCGCCTACGCAGTATGCCCAGGCGGCGTTCTCGAACGCGATGGGCTGGACTCCCTTGACGATCTCATAGGGGTCGAATCCCAGGTCCTGGCAGATCTTTCTGCATTCCTCGACGGATCCGATGCCGTAGCCTGCGAGGACTTCGTTGATATGGTCTATACGTCTTTCATAGCTTTCAAACAGTGCCATTTTTCAGTCCTCCTTTCCTACTCGTGGCGCGGATCGATGTATTTTGCCGCGTTGTCGAACTGTCCGTAGTGGGAAGTCGCCTTCTTGACGGCTTCGTTGGCGTCCATGCCGTTCTTGATGTTCTCCATCATGGGGCCCATCTTGACGAACTCATAGCCTACGATCTCGTTGCCTTCGTTGAGGGCGAGCCTGGTGACGTAACCCTCGGTGAGCTGCAGGTATCTGGGGCCCTTGGCGAGGGTGGAGTACATGGTGCCGACCTGGCTGGTCAGACCCTTGCCCAGGTCTTCAAGTCCCGCTCCGATGGGAAGTCCGCCCTCGGAGAAGGCCGTCTGGCTGCGGCCGTAGACGATCTGAAGGAAGAGCTCCCTCATGGCGGTGTTGATGGCGTCGCAGACCAGGTCGGTGTTGAGGGCTTCGAGGATGGTCTTTCCGACCAGGATCTCGGAGGCCATGGCGGCCGAGTGGGTCATGCCAGAGCAGCCGATGGTCTCGACCAGTGCTTCCTGGATGACTCCGTCCTTGATGTTGAGGGTGAGCTTGCAGGCTCCCTGCTGGGGGGCGCACCAGCCGATGCCGTGGGTGAGGCCGCTGATGTCCTTGATCTCTTTGGCCTGTACCCACTTGCCCTCTTCGGGGATGGGAGCAGGACCGTGGTCAGCGCCCTTGGCGACAGGGCACATGTGCTGAACTTCTGCTGAATAGATCATGTTTATCACTCCGTTTCGATATTAGACTGCCGGCTGCCCCGCGCTTTGAGGCCGCCGCGGCAGCATTCTGAACAACGATGCATGTGTGTGCATACGCAATCATTGTATAGGGAAAAGCCTTCTGCGTCAAGGCTTGGAAGACCGCCGGCGGCCGCGAATCTTTCGTCATAATAAACAAGTAACTTATTGATAACTCGACGCGCCGATATATAATGGATTATACTTTTATTCTTAACCTTTTGTCACTGCATCGGAGGTATTTATCATGAAAGACGCGCTCGATAAGCGTTTCCTCGTCTCGGAACGCAAAAGCTCGCTGAGCACCGAAGTACTGGCGGGTCTCACCACATTCGCGACTATGTCCTATATCCTCGCGGTCCAGCCGGCCATCATGGCCGACGCCGGGATGGATCCTCTTGGCGTATTCGCCGCCACCGCCATCGTCTCCGCCCTCGTCACCATCGCCATGGGCATCATCAGCAACGCCCCCCTGGCCCTGGCTCCCGGCATGGGCGACAACGCCCTCGTGGCCTACACCCTGGTCGGCATGGGCATCGCCACCTGGCAGACCTGCATGGGCATGATGGTCTTCACCGGCGGAGTCTTCCTGCTGCTCAGCTGCTTCAAGATCAGGGAGAAGCTGGCCGATTACCTGCCCAAGAGCATCAAATTCGGCCTCACCGCGACCCTGGGCATCTTCCTCTTCCAGATAGGCATCTCCAATACCGGCCTTCTGCAGCCCGCGAACGCCGGCTGGGGCGATTTCCACGATCCCAGCATCAGGCTCACCCTTTACGGCCTGATCATCGCCCTGGTGCTCAACTTCATCCGCATCGACATCAACGGCAGGGAGTACAAGATCCGCGGCTCCATGCTCATCGCCATTATCCTGACTACCATAGTCGGCGCCTTCATGGGCCTGGTCCACGTGGATCCGGGCAACGGCCTCTCCACCACCTTCGCCGCACTGGGCAACGTGGCCTTCAAGGCTGACGTGGCCAGCATCTTCCAGGCCAAGTACATCCCGTACATACTGATATTCCTCATCGGCGATTTCACCTCCACCATGGGCACCGCCCTCGGCGCGGGCCACAAGGCCGGCCTCATGGACGAGAACGGCAATATGCCCATGCTGGGCAAGATCTTCCTCGTGGACGCCGCCGGCACCGTGATCGGCGCCTCCATGGGCGTCACCGTCGTGACCTCATACGCTGAATCCGCCGCGGGCGTCGAGGCGGGCGGCCGCACCGGCCTCACCTCCATCACCACCGGCGCTCTCTTCGTGATCTCGCTGATCTTCGCCCCGCTCTTCGTCGCCATCCCCTCCGCCGCCACCGGTCCGGTCCTGCTCATGATAGGCATCTCCTGCATGCAGGAGCTCAGGACCCTGGAGTTCGACCTCGTCAACTGGACACCGGTCTGCATGATGGTCTGCTTCACTGCCTTCGCCGATATGGCGACCGGCGTCACCGTCGGCCTCTTTACCGACATCCTCGTCCGCCTCGTCCACTACGGCTTCAAGAAGGACCACAGGAAGGAAGACATGCCCAGCGTCGCCACCGTCATCCTGGCCCTTCTCATGGGCCTGCAGTTCGTTTTGTAGGGAGGAGCGTATCCTATGATCAATGTTATGAAAAAAGACCGTTCCCGTCTGACCGCCGCCGCCATGGGCAGAAGGTCCTGCGACCTTTCCATAGAAAACGCGAAGCTGGTGAACGTATTCACCGGCGAGATATATGACGCTGCCGTCGACATCCTGGACGGCGTCGTCGTAAGGATCAGGGAGAGGGGAGAGATCCCCCAGATCCGTTCAGCCTCCGTCATCGACGCGGGGGGCAGGTACCTGGTGCCGGGCTTCGTGGATACCCACCTTCACGTGGAGTCCAGCCTGATGGTCCCGGAGAACTTCGGAAAAGCGGTCTGCGTCTGGGGCACCACCACCGTGGTCGCCGATCCCCACGAGATCGCCAACGTCCTGGGAGTCAGGGGCGTTGAATACATGCTGAAAAGCGGAAAGGACCAGCCGATCAGGCTCTTTCAGCTGGCTCCCTCCTGCATCCCGTCCCTGCCTGGGCTGGAGGAATCGGGAGCGGTCTTCGGCGCTGAGGAGATCTCCCGCCTTCTCGATGAAGAGGGGATCATGGGCATAGGCGAGGTCATGGACTACTACGGAGTGTCCGACGACGACAAGCGGATGCACGACATCATCGCGGAGGGCGACAAGAGGGGCTGCTTCATCCAGGGCCATGCCCCGACCTTTACCGGGGACAGGCTCTGCTCCTACATCTGCGGAGGCCCCGTCAGCGACCACGAGTGCAAGGGCTTCGACGAGCTCTACGCCAAGAGGCGCATGGGCATGTACATAGACCTGAGGGTCCACAGTAGGGAGCAGGCCAGGTATCTGCTCAAGGCGGTGGAGCCGGGGATCTTCCAGGACACCGTCGCCATGTGCACCGACGACGTCAACGCCTACAGGCTCCAGAGAAAGGGTTCCCTCAACCGTTCCGTGGCGGACCTGATCCTCGAAGGCCTCGATCCCATCAGGGCAGTCCGCTGCGCCACCCTGAACGGCGCCAGGGAATACGGTTTCGCCGACGTGGGCGCCATCGCTCCGGGATATTCCGCGGATATCCAGATCGTGGACGACCTGACCTTTGAGAACTATCCGTACATGGTCCTGATGAAGGGCCAGCTGATCGCTCAGGAGGGCCATTACCTCGGAATGCCCGCAAAGAAGGCTGCCTACGACCTGGGAAATACCATCAACTACGTGGGCATCACCGGCGGAGACGATTTCAGGATCCCGGCGGAGGGAAAGGCCTCCCGCAGGGTCATGATAGTTAACAAAGGCTACGACGAGAAGAAGCAGTATTTCGAGGAACTCACGTGCCGCGAGGGCTTCGCGGAGCTCTCCGAAGAAAAGAAGGGCGGCCTCAACTATATCTGCGTCCTGAACCGCTACGGCAAGGCCAACAAGACCATCGTCCTTTACGAGGGCTTCGGTCTTAAGAAGGGGGCTCTCGCCTCCAGCATCGGCCACGACTGCCACAATATCTGCATCATCTACGCAGATCCCGAGGACGCCTTCACCGCCGTCGAGGCTCTCAAGGCCTGCGGAGGCGGGGTCTGCTACGCCGAAGGGGGCAGGGTCAAGGCGCTCCTGGAGCTTCCCGTGGCCGGCCTCATGTCAGATCTTCCTCTGGACGACACCGCCTATCAGTGCGCCGAGGTGGAGAACGAGATCGCAAGGCAGTGCGGCCTTCCGGAGTTCTCGATCTCGAAGCTCATCTTCTGCACCCTGCCGGTCTTTGAGCGCTACACTCCGACGGATCTGGGAGTGGTCGACGGGCCCGGAAAGCAGTTCGTAGATTATATAGACTGATAAGGCCTGCCGGAACTTCCGACCCGGGGCTTCACGCATGAAATATTAAAAAGGCTTCCCCGAAGCAGGGGAAGCCTTTGATGTTTTTAAGTCTTTGGGGGACGCAGCGCCGTTCTAATCGTGGGGGAGCTTTCCCGTCCTGCCGGAGATGATGAACCTTCTGGTGTAGAGGACCAGGGAAAGTAGCAGCAGGGCGCTGCAGACGATGACGATGGCGATGACCGCGCCGGTGCCAAGTCCGGGCATCAGGACTATGATGGCCATGGAAACGCTGAGGGCGACGGTGGAGAGCTTTCCGTACCATTCGGAGCTCATGGCGCCGCCGGTCCTGGACAGCTGCATGTAACCGAAGTACAGCTGGGTGAACTCCTTGATGACCAGCAGGGCCATAAGGTAATAGAGGACCGGGTGGATCCTGGCGAGAGCAATCAGCAGAAAGAGCTGGGTCAGCTTGTCCGCCAGGGGGTCCAGGAACTTTCCGAAGTCGGACATCTGGTCAAAGCGGCGGGCGACGACCCCGTCCAGGATGTCGGTGGTCCAGGATATGATCATGACAGCGAGGACCCAGCGGTACATCCCGAGGTCTATGAGCCTGACCATGACGGGGATCAGCAGCAGCCTGAACACGCTCATGAGATTGGGGATGGTCATCAGCTGCTCTCTCGCGAACATGTGGTCGGCGCATTCCCTGAAGGTGAGCCTGTCCTTTTTGCCTGCGTCAGTTTTGTTTTCCTTCGGTCTTTCTTTCATTGGGCCTCGCTTTCGAACCGGTTTGACAAGGTATTATATCATCCCGGAGGGAAAATGTGAATATCTGTCGCATATAACACGGGGCGCGGCGTATGACAGATGAGAAGAAGTGTCCGACCGGGGGAGCGGAAAGTCCTGTCTCACCTTGATATTTAAGGGCTTCTCAAAATCTACACATTTATGGTATACTATCTTTCCTATGTGTACTAACAGAGTATTTGACAGAAAGGGATCTGCCCGTCATATCAGGAGGCTTGCCACTTTTTTTATCGCGGCCGTCCTGCTCCTGCTGGGCGCGGTCCCGGTCCACGGCGCTTCAGGCGCGTATCTCAACTATCTTTTCAAGGATATCTACGTGGACGGATATCACATCAACAATTATCAGCTGGAAGACCCCGTCTGCATCTATAAGGGCTCTGCCTACATCCCTCTGGACGGCCTGTTTTCAAGCCTTTTGGGCCTTGAGCATCTGACCGGAGGCGGCGCGGTCCAGCTGAAGAAGACCGATGCGGTCCATTACAGCGTGCCTTCGGATCTCAGGTTCAACGACAATCACTTCGAGGACAGGACCGGGGTCCCCATCTACAGCGGGACCGAGTTTTATCTGGTTGAGGAGTTCCTGGATCCCTCGGCGGTGACCGAGGCTGCCCGGGAGGCTCAGAGGCTGGTCCGCTACGGACAGCAGCTGGCCGGCATTTTCCAGAGCAAGGATCCCGCGGGGGACAACATGTCCGTGGCCGCGGACGCTCCCGCGGTGCAGGAGGACGAGCCGGTGAGGCTTGATCTTAAGGCCTCAGACTTTTTCGACTGCGACGGGACGCTCTACGTCAGGCTCACTGCCCTGACTTCCCTTGAGCAGCTTCCCTACACCGCGTATTTTGACAGCATCGGCGGCCTTTCCATCAGCACCGACGCCTCGGTGAGCGCCCAGTACCTCTTCAGCAACGACAACCGCTCGTACATCGAGGGAAGGGCAGCCTACATGAGGAACGCCCAGCCGGCCCTTACGGAGAACGACAGCATAATCCTCGAGTACCTGTTCCGCCACGAGGCGACCGTCCACGGGCTGGATCAGGACTTCCTGATGGCCCTCTGCCGCACCGAGAGCACCTACGACCTGAGTCTCCTCGAAAAGAAGAGCCCTATAGGCCTTATGCAGCTCATGCCCAGGACCGTCACCGGCAGCGGCTGGACCATCGAAGAGGTCCGGGACAAGCACGGCAACATCCAGTTCGGGGCCTCGTACATCGCGGCTCTGATCGAAATGTACAACGGCAACGAGACCAAGGCTCTTGCGGCATACAATCAGGGCTCCGGCAAGGTCGCCAGCGGGAATTATTCCACCGGATATGCGACCAAGGTCCAGAGCTACAGGACGAGCCTGATCAACTGGTGCAGAAACCACGGCTACAGCAACACATTTCATGAGGTCTCGGAGAGGCTGACCGGAAAGTAGCGGGTCATTCGCCAAAGGCGGAGCGGACGGCGGTATGAGTTATAAAGTAAGGCTGGACCTTTTCGAGGGGCCCTTCGAGCTGCTGATCTATCTGATCGAGCACGCCCGGATGAGCGTCTACGACATAAAGGTCTCGGAGATCACAACTCAATATCTGGAGTACGTTTCCAAACTGCAGGAGATCGATCCCCAGCTGGCCCAGGAATTCATGGTGCTGGCCGCGGAACTGATCGAGATCAAGTCCAGGATGCTCCTTCCCGGAAGGCAGAAGGAGGAGGGAGAGGCCGAAGAGGACGATCCCAGGACCGGGCTGGTCCAGAGGATCCTGGAATACAAGCAGTTCAGGGAGCTTGCCTCCATGCTGGACGACAGGCAGGAGCAGACCTCCCACATGCACGTGAAGCCCCGGGAGGACCTTTCCCGCTGGACAGGCGAAGAGGACGAGCTTCTGACCGGCAGCACCGAGCAGCTGGTCAGGGCCTTCGAGCTTTTCCTGATCAGAAGGCAGAGGATCGACGAGATACGCCGCACCTACCGCAGGCAGGAGGAGAACCGCCGCTCCATGGAGACCCGCATCAGCGAGATCTCGGCCATGTTCAAGGGCAGAAAGACGCTGATGTTCTCGGAGATCATCAGGGAGGATCCTTCGGTGTTCAACCGGATCCTCAGCTTCATGTCTCTGCTGGAGATGATGAAGCAGGGCGGCATAAAGGCTGAGCAGAAGAAGCGCTACGGGGACATAAAGCTGACCGCAGTCCCCGCGGGCAAGGAGCAGTAGATGACTAGAGAGAGGATCAAATCGGCTCTCGAATCGCTGCTCTTCGTCTGGGGCGATCCCCTCGAGGCGAAGACGGCGGCGGAGCTTTTCAATATATCCGCCCAGGAGATGACGGAGATCATGAGGGAGCTGGCCTCGGACTACGAGATGAGGAGGAGCGGCCTCGTGATCCGCGAGATCGACAGGGCGTTCCAGTTGGCCACGGACCCGGAGAACGATGATTTCATCACCAGGCTGTGCACTCCCGTCAGGGAAAAGAGGCTGAGCCAGGCGGCTCTGGAGACCCTTGCCATCGTCGCTTACAGGCAGCCGGTCACTCGCACCGAGATCGACCAGATCAGGGGGATCAAGAGTGAGAGGGTGCTGGACGGCCTGATCAAAAGGGAGCTGGTCGAGGAAAAGGGCAGGAGCAGCGCCATCGGCAGGCCCATGCTCTACGGCACCACCAGGAACTTTCTCGCGCTCTTCGGTTTTGAGAGCCTGAAGGACCTTCCTCCCATCGAGGACGTGGACAGCCTGCTGCAGGATCCCGATCAGCTGACCATCCCCATGGACGCCTTCGAGGCCTTCGGCGGAGAGCTCGAGAAGGAAGGTCAATGACCTAAGCCCTGCAGGTGTTTTATAACTACGATTGAAAGATCAAGGATCGAAAATTGGACTATTTCAGGAATATCGATAAAAAGAAGATCAGGCTGCTTGCCTTCGATCTGGACGGGACCCTTCTGGATCCCACCAGCCACGTTACCCAAAGGACCAGAGACGCCCTTGTAAGAGCCTCCGAGGCCGGCTATGTGCTCGCCCTTGCCACCGGGCGCGTATATACTTCATTTCCCTCCGACATCGCGGAGATACCGGTCCTCGATTACGCTGTGAGCTCCAACGGGGCCCATATAGTCGATCTTAAGACCGGCTCGACCGTCTACGAGAGCCTGATCCCCGAGGCCGCCGTAAGGCGCATAATGGGCGTTCTGACCGCTCCGGACATCATGACCGAGGTCTTTTTTGACCACAATGCCTACATGAGCAGGCACTGCGCCGAGCACTTCGAGGAGTACGGCATACTGACCGACAAGCGCAAGAACTACATGCTGACGACCAGAAGACAGGTGGAGGACATCGGGCAGCTCCTCGAGGAGCATATCGCGGGCCTTGAGAACCTCAAGCTGGACTTCGGCGATTACGACAGGCAGCTGGCTGTCAGCGCCGAGCTCGCCAAAGATCCGGATCTTACGGTCGTCTGCTACCAGCACCTGGGTCTCGGTGTCGAGATCAGCGGTTCCGCGACCTCGAAGGCGTCGGCCCTCAGGGAGCTCTGCTCCATGCTGGGCTTCACCGCGGACGATATGATGGTCTTCGGCGACAGCAACAACGACGTCCACATGATGGAGGCCGCCGGGGTCAGCGTCGCCATGGGCAATGCCACCGACAACGTCAAGGAGATCGCCGACATCGTATGCCCCTCCAATGAGGAAGACGGCATCGTCGACATCATAGACGAACTGCTGGCGGAGTAGGGAGCAGGTCTTTAGCAGGCATCGATGACGTCCTGGGCGCTGCTTCTCTTGTTTTTAGGTCCTGACCGGCTGCGTGATGCAACTGGTCAGTTTTTTATTCTGCACTGCCCTTCAGGAGCGCCTCTAAATATCCGGGATCCTTCAGCGCCTTGATGATCTGTTCAGTCTGTTCCTTTTCTATCAGGGAGGCGAAGAGTTCCATGACCGCCTGTTCTTTTGCGTCATCAGTGGCGGGATAGGCGGTCTCTTCCCGCGCCGCGCCGTACTGGATGTGCTGATCTGCGTCTGCTCTCAGGCTCTCCTTCCATCCGGCTGCCTGAGTCTCTTCAACTGCCATATTCGCCGGGACTGCCGACCCTTTTCTATAGTATTCCATGAAGCCTTCCAGAAGGCCTTCCTTTACTGCCTTGTCCATCGCGGCGCTGAGGGCATGTGACGGTTCAAGGCCTTTGTTTAACTCCTGATCAAGGTATGATCTGAATGTTTTCTGATCCATGCTGTCTGTGGCGCTTTTACTGCTGCCGTCTGCCTGGCCAGCGGATGCAAGGGCGGTCATACCTAAGCCTTGCATCAATAACTAAGCAGACTGCGGCGGGGATAACGGGTAGGTTTGCCTGCGTCAAGATCACACTGTAAGTATGTTATGCCAGGAAATGTATGCAATGTTAACAAACTATTTGCTAAATTTGCTTTTGCTTACAAATTTATTGCATCAATGCTCCTGCCGCTCTTTTCTTAGGATTCCTCAAGGATATGCAGAATGCCCGATGGGGACAATGTGTGTGTTAGTACGCATTTTGTTCCCACTGATCTGGCGGATGGGATGTTCGAAAGCCATCATTGTTATGCAGAATGGGGACTTTGATCATTATTCATTGTGATAATACCCATTCTTATGGTCACTTTTGCGCCGGAAGGTCAATTATCCAGGGATAAATGGGACGATCGGGGCTGTTTTACGTAATTGTCCCCACTATTCCCAGTCGAGCGATCCATCATAGAGCGGCTAGAGCATCTCTAATGGGTACTTCAGTCTAATTCTTGAGCAATTGTCCCAATTATGCTGCCAGTCCCTGATCGATCTCCGAGTCAGAACAGCCTTTAGTGGGGACTATCTTGCCCTGATTCAGGCATCTGTCCCATTATCGTGAATTACCTATGTTTATCCTGCCCGATACGATGCCGGCCAGTATTCGTGAGCGGCTCATCTATTCTTTAAGCATCCTGATATACCGTGCCGCTGCGGCTCTGTCAAAGGGGACCTCATAACATTCCCATGTGATCAACAGATCATCTGCCGTGGTGATCCCTGCACGGGCGTACATGTTGAGCTTCGTTACGAATTCTTCCGCGTATTGGGGATCGGTGAGCCTTCCGAAATGCTCCCAGTAGAAGATCTTGGCGTCGCTTTTCCGCATGATGGTGAAATCCGGATGGCAGGTGAATCCCGGACCCAGACTGACCTCTTGCTCATATCGGTATGCGATATCGTTGCTGTAGAGCATATCGGCAATGATGACCTCGGTCTTGGACCTCACCATATCGCCTCTTGAGGTCTCGAAGATCAGGTTTTCAGGATGTCCCGTGTGCTGCGGATGATCCTGCAGCGCCCATTCTTCGCAGAGGTGCTCTGGGCGGATGAAGTCAGGTGTGAACAGTCTTCGTATGCCGTCGGGAAGATCCTCGTACGCACGATACCTGGCATCATGATCGAGACCGCGGCATGCATCAGACAGAGAATCGATCTCATCGTTCAGCGCTTTGATCAGTCGGGGGACGTATTTCTTTCTGGCATGCATCTTAAGGGTGCGTGCATCTTTGACCGAAACATATTTCGTCTGCGTTCGGTCATTGGGTCATATCCCCTGATCCTGTATGCCCAGTGGGAGCCTCTTTTATCAGCTGCAAGGCAGCCGGGCGGCATGGCCCGGAGCTCACGCTGTAGCTCTTCTACTTTTCGGGAGGCCTGATCTATCCTGGTTTTGATTGTCTCGCGCAGTTTATCCATGCTGTTCTTATTAGAAGTTCGAGATGTGATTGCATACATATTATGGCATAACAGAAGGTAAATGTCAATATATTACTGGTAAAATTTTCTTTAGACAGCCGCGTTCAAGATCGGCTGTTTTAAGGCATCCCTTTTGATGGATCTTCAAGGAGCGGTGAGCGTCCGATGGGGACGATCCGCGTTTTGATCCGTATTTTATCCCCATTACTTTATTTGTTGGGATCGGCGGAAGCCGGTTTTATTGAACTGAGTGGGGACTTTCCCTATCGTTTTACGTGGTTGACCCCATTTTTATGACCGCTTTTGCGTTTGAAAGACTTTAATTGGATGCTTTATGGGGATGATAGGTACTCTTTTGTCACAGGTGTACCCACTTTACCCTGTCGGACAAGCTCCCGACAGACAGTACGGAGACGGGCGAACGGGCGGCAAGAAAAGCCCTGGAGATGCTTAACACGAATAAATAAACGTTATTATACTTATTATGTTATTATTGATAATAATATAATTTGCATAAGTTAATTGGAAGAATGATAATTGTCCCTGCCGTGTCCCCGCAGCACGTTAAAAAATGAATAATTAATCAAAACGTCCTGCCCGGCCTTTTGGAAATGATCCTGTAACAATCAGAAATAAAGATGCAATTTTGCTGAAACGGCGTTGCAATACTAAGGTGTTATAGTGTAGGCGTAACAAGAGAGAAAGGGCGCCGCAAGGCCCTCGGGGCGGATGAGCCTCAGAGCCCTCTCCGGTGAAAATAGAAGCGAAAGCTCTAAATATTTCTCAATTGTTACACTTAAGTTACACTTGGCCGACGGTACTTGAAACCATACGGTCCGGCCCGTATAATGCACAGTGTCTGAAAACGTCCTGAGAGGGGCAGGGCAAGACGATATCAGCCCCCTCGTAATTCTTAAGGAGGATTTAAGAATGAAGAAAGTACTTTCATTTGCCCTCGTTCTTGCCATGATCCTCGGCAGCGTAAGCATGGTCTTCGCAGCAGCAACCTCTTACCCCGACATCAAGGGTATCGATGCTGAGGAAGCCATCAACGTTCTGACCGGACTTGGCGTACTCGAGGGTTATCCCGACGGAACCTTCAAGCCTGAAGGCAAAGTCACCAGAGCTGAGATGGTCAAGATGATCTGCGCAGCACTGGCCCTGCCCGTAACCGAGGGCACCTACACCACCAAGTTCACCGACGTTAAGCCCGATGCTTGGTACTCTGCATATGTATACTATGCAATCACCCTCGGAATCATCGAAGGAAAGTCCGAGACTATCTTCGACCCTATGGGCAACGTAACCTATGATCAGGCCATCACCATGGTCATGAGAGCTCTCGGCTACACCGAAGCTGGACTCAACGGCGTCTATCCCGCAGCATTCGTAAGCAAGGCTGTTGGTCTCGGCGCTCTGAAGGGTCTCACCTCCGGCAGCCAGGATGCTACCAGAGCTGACATGGCTCAGCTGATCTACAATGTTCTGCCCGACCAGATCGGCAAGACCGGTCAGGACGACAAGTGGGGCTGGAACGGTGAAGACGACACCATGCTCCTCAGACTTGGCGCTCACATCGCCAAGAAGGATGGCAAGAACATCGAGATGGTCATCGGCGACGGCAAGGATATGCTTGATCCGGACAGCGATGACGTCCTCGTCAACCTCCATGACCTCGTAGGTCACAAGGTCACCTACTACGTAAACGACAAGGACCAGGTCGTTGCAGTTTACGAAGTCCTGACCACCGAACTCAACGGCAAGTATGATGCCACCAAGAACACCATCGCAGGAACCAAGCTCACCTCTGAGGCTGACGCTACCGATCCCGAGAACACCTTCGTAAACGGTGTTGTTGAAGAGTTCGAAGTCAAGGCCAAGGTTCCTTACACTTGGATCGTTGAGATGAAGAACGGCAAGGTCGACAACGTCGTATCCGTCGTTGACTGGATCGCCAATGCCGACAAGAAGGTCACCGCTGATGACCTCAAGGACCTCGCAGACGAGGATGAGCCCTCCCTGCTCGGTTATGAGTTCGCACTTGATGACGACGACAAGCTCGACACCAAGTCCTTCGTCCTCGAAGGCGTTGAGAAGCTCGAAGACATCGAGAAGAACAATGTAGTCTATGTTTATGCAGCAGCAAAGCAGGGCGAGAAGGAAGCCAAGATCGTAAAGGTCCAGGTCGGAACCAAGACCGTCACCGGCGACGTTGACGAAGTTCTCTCCTCCGGAAAGCCCATCGTTGACGGCACCACCTATGATCTCGCAGATCAGAAGGGTACCTATGACGATCCCGACACCAAGGATGTTGAAGAGCAGCTGCTCCAGAACGACATCAAGAAGGCCGGAATGCTCGAGTTCGCTCAGGCCGGCAACAAGGAAGCCACCCTGTACCTTGACGTAAACGGCAAGGTCTACACCGTGACCAACGCTACCAACGATTCCGCATACGCCATCCTGCTCAAGTATCAGAAGGCAGAAGGCGCAACCAAGACCATCGACGGTTCCGTCTCCAAGATCGAAGTCTTCAACGCCAAGGGAGAAGACAAGGTCTACGAGCTCGACCTGAAGAAGGCCAAGAAGACCGATCCCGATCCCGTCGAAGCATTCGAAGAAGCTATCGAAGCTGACAAGGATGCATTCGCAGGCACCCTCGTAGAGATCAAGGTCAACGACAAGGACAAGGTCACCGAGATCTCCGTCGTTGAGACTAAGGACATCGAGAACGCAAGGATCAACAAGAAGGGCATCGTCTACGGACTCGACAAGGAGTACAAGTTCGACGACAAGGCCGTCATCTTCTCCTACAGCGGAGCAAAGGATGCCGACGGCAGCTACAAGTCCGATCTGGCCAAGGCCAGCAAGTGGGCTGTGGTCAAGGCTGAAGCTCTCTATGGTTCCAAGGACGTCAAGCTCACTTCCATCGAGAAGAACATCAAGAAGGGCGTTCTGAAGGTCGCTATCACCGATGGCGGAACCTCCACCAACGACAACTACGTATTCTTCACCGGCTGGTCCGAGATCGCCAACAACACCTACAAGCTGAAGGTCATGGAGAACGGTACTGCTACCACTTACAAGTCCAAGACCAACTACGATGCTGACTACGATGTGAAGAACGGACTTGATCTTTACACCCTCACCCTCGACACCAACGGCATGATCACCGGCGTCGAAGCTTTCGAAGCTAACAAGAAGGATGACACCTACAAGGTCGTTACTCCGTTCGCTACCGACAAGGCTATGGAAGTAAAGACCACCAGCACCTATGTCCAGATCGAGAACAGGCACTATACTCTTGCTGATGAGCAGGCTGTATACCTCCTCGATGCTGACGGCAAGCTCACTGTCAAGACTCTGAGCTTCGTCGACGGACTCAGGACCAAGAAGTATGCAGGCATCGTCCTCTTCGACACCGTAAAGGGCGACGAGGAGTACAACATCATCGTTGTAGTCGAAGATGCCAAGTATATGCCCGCTGAAGATACTGATAAGAAGTAGTTCAGTTGATAAGGTCATATAGTTAAAAGCAAACACGCAGGCCCCCGGAGCGATCCGGGGGCTTGTTGTATACAAAGCGTTAGTTGAAACTAAAAGTATCATAATGTTAATTACAAAGCAATCATTGTTTTGTGATTATTCACGCACAAAAAAGACCGCCACGACAGGATGGCGGTCCTTTTCGGGTCAAAGGCCCTGAGTCTTCTGCAGGCTCTAGGTCTTTACTTTTTTATACTTTTCGAAATCGAAGGGGATCTTCCCCATGTGGCCGAAGGGGCAGTGGCACTCTCCGCAGTCGATGCAGATCTTGGGATCTACGACGAACTGATCCGGCTCCTCGTGGATGGCCTCGACAGGGCAGTCGGCGGTGCAGGCGCCGCACTTTACGCAGCCTTTTTCTATAACTCGTGGCATGTTCTTTACCTCGCTTTCACCAGGGCAGTGCTAGATCACGGCCCAGACGGTATCTCTGACCGCGGGCCTCGGCAGCCTCAGGGCGGGCTCGTCGCTGTAGCCCAGCTCCACGTAATAAAGGGGGTGGAGGGTGTCCGGGGTCTTGAAGCGCTCCCTGAGCCTCGCTTTTATCTCATCCGTCATGGTCTGCCTGCTGTAGGATAGTCCGCACGCGGCGGCGGCAAGCTCGATGTTCATCAGGGCGGAGCCGGCGTCGAGAGGGGAGTTCCTGTGGCTGAAGAAGCTCTCTTCGGGGACGTCCTTCCTTCCGCCCATGGCGGCCAGGGCGTGTCTTCCTTCGGTCTCGTAGCAGACCACCAGATGGACCGGAGCTCCCTTGGCGGCGGACTCCGCGAACAGTCCGGGGGCTGCGCTCTCGTGGATGATCATGAAGCGCAGGGGCTGGAGGTTCCCTCCGTTGGCGGCCCAGAGGGCGGCGTCGACGATGGCGTCCAGATCCTCGTCGCTCACTGGCTCGCCATTGAAAACGTGGGTCTCGTGCATTGAGTAGAGGACGTCGTCATAGGCCTTCTGCTCCTCTTCGGTGAGCCTTTTGGGGGCGAAGGGGGCGAGGTCTGTGACTATGCCTTTTTCAAAGGCGAAGGCCATCCTGAACATCTGCTCGGCGAAGCGGTATTCGGGAAGGTCGTGAGAGAGGCCCTTCTTGTCCCAGAGCTCCATCCAGTGGTACATCAGGTCGATCCTCTTGGGATAGAATTTGGTGCCGGTGTTCAGGGCGTGGTTCACCTGGATCTCCAGGTTGTGGTGGATGCGGGCGTGAAAGCAGGTGCGGAAGCCGATGTCGCTCAGGCCCATGTAAAAGTCGTCGTCCTGGTTGAAATATGCCCAGAATTCTTTCTTTGAAGGCTTTTCTCTTTCCATTTTCCGCTCCTTTCTATACTCTCACGACGACCCGCTCTTCGACGGCAGGCCTCTGGGGCGGGAAGGGGGTCTGGCAGCCCCAGCCCAGCTCGATCAGGTCCACGATGCGCATGTAGTCGGGGATCGCGAACTTTTCTCTCAGGCGGGGGAACTGCTCTTCGTCGTTGTATGTGAGCCAGGCTCCGTCCACGCCGTAGGCGTGAAGGGCCAGGAGCATACATTCGGTAGCGGCTCCCGCGTCCATGATCCTCTGCATCTGATCCTTCTCTTCGCTGGCCTGATAGCAGCGGTCGTCCTGGAGCACCGCGATGTGATGGTGCCCGGGAGGGATGTCGATGCCTCTGAAGACCCAGGGCTCGTGGTTTTCGTTGACCAGTATGAACCTGATGGACTGAAGGTTCCTGCTGTGGGCGGCGTTGAGGCCGGCGGCCAGGATCTTCGCCAGCAGCTCGTCCGGGATGTCCTTATCGTGGAATGCCCTTACGGAGCGGCGCTCGTGGATCACCCTCATGACCGCTTCCCTTGCCTCGGGGGTCACCGGCTTCTTTTCGATGACGTACGGGGCCATGAAGACGCTCTTCAGCGGGGTTTCCGCTTCCTTATCTTTTGCGGCCATGGTGAGGCTCTTTGCGAAGGCGAAGTCGTGGTCGGTCTCGGAGAGGCCTCTTTCCCTCCAGAGGCCCAGGAGGCAGTCCGCCTCGTCCAGAAGGGCGGGGAGATCTCCGCAGCCCAGGCATACATTGTTCAGGAACTCATCATAGAAAAAGGCCCTGAATCCTGCGCGGAATTCCGCATCGCAGAGCTTCAGGTACTCCTCTCTTGACGCAGGCTTTTGGGTCTTATCGTATTTCTCGTGAATATCCCACATGAAATGCTCCTTCCTGCATTTTTTCAGCAAATTGTTTCTAATGAAACAATTAAATTATATAAACATTGTGCTCCGGTGTCAATATTATTGGAACATGGAAGCAAAAGATATTTGAAATGTCGCGGCGGATGGTTTCCTGTGATACAATAAGACCACGATATCTTGAACCGAATATAAGGAGAAAACGATGAAAGGACAGGAGATAAGCGCTCTTCAGCTGGAGAGCTTCAGAAAAAGATGGGCGGAGGACAGGCAGGGCCATATGGTCAGCGACGCCCTGGCGAGGAACACCCTTGAAGAGGTCGCTCTGGCCAGGGATGCCGCGTCGAGGCTCCCCTTCACCTTTACCATAGACATGGACTCGGACGGTGTCTGCGATCAGGCCGCGTCGGAGAGGTGCTGGTCCTTCACATATCTCAACATCGCCAGGGTCAACGTGAAGAAGGCCCTGGGGATCGCGGAGCGGAACTTCCAAATGTCCCACGCCTTCGTGTATTTTTACGACCAGCTGGAAAAATCCAATCAGTTCATGAACAGGGTCCTGCGGACCGCGGACCGGCCTCTCACCGACCGGGTCATGGACAGGCTCTTGTCCAGGCCCATCTCGGACTACGGCTACTTCGGCTTCGTGCCTTTAGCAAAGAAATACGGCCTGGTGCCCAAGGCGGTCATGCCGGACTCTCAGATCGTCTGGGCGACCATGCCCATGACCAGGATCCTTTCCATGAAGCTCAGGCGCAGCGCCAGGGAGCTTCGGGACGCCTTTGCGGCGGGAGCGTCCGCCTCAGACCTTGAGGCCATGAAGACCGCCATCCTGGCGGACATCTACGGCATCCTCTGCCGCTTTCTCGGCGAGCCGCCCCAGACCTTCGACTTCGAATATACCGATGTGAAGGGCGTCCACCGCAGGCTCGAGGGCCAGACTCCGCTGCAGTTCATGGATGATTACTGCGGCCTTCAGCTGGAGCACATGGTCGAGGTCAACCACTGGCCCGACAGCAGATACAAATACAACGAGATGTACTATCGGACCGACTTCCCCGAGGACGGCCCCCAGTACGATTCCTGGATCGCCCTCAACGCCAGCATGGAGGACATCAGAGACGTCTCGGTAAAGATGCTGGAGCATGGCGAGCCTGTGATCTTCGGCAGCGATCCCCGGATGTTCGCAAGCAAAAAGTACGGCCTGATGGACCAGGGGCTCTTCGATCTCGAGAGCCTGTTCGGCACCGGGCTCATGATGGAAAAGCCTTATTCCCACGACTACAAGTGGACCGTGGGCACCCACATGATGCTTATAAACGGCGTGAATATCGGCCCGGACGGCAAGCCCGACCGCTGGAAGGTCCAGAACTCCTACGGCCAGTCCATGGGCATAAACGGCCATTACGTCATGTCCGACCGCTGGTTCATGATGTTCTGCGACGGCGCTACCCTGGACCGCCGGTTCATGAACGAAGAGATGCTCAGGGCCCTTGAAAAGGAGCCCATAGCGATAACCGATTAAGCTTTACTGCATGCAGGTCCCGGGCTGACTGCCGCCGCTGCCTGCGTCTTCTCTGATAAGGAGGTCCTTATGGCCATCGAAAGCTCTGTCATATTCTTTCCTGTAAGCGATATCCAAAGGACCGCGGATTTCTACGTCCGGGTCTGCGGCCTTAAGCTGCACCAGTCCCAGGGCGGCGGCAAGAGCCTGATATTCGACACCGGCTACGGTTTCATAGGCTTCGTCGAGTACGGGGATGGCCGTCCCATGCCCACAGGCGCTCTGAGCCCCTGCATAAGCTTCAACTGCAGGGACGAGGCCGACGTGGACGCCCATTTCGAGCGGGTCAGGGCGGACGGGGCGAAGGTCATCGCCCCGCCGGCAAGGCATCCCCGCTTCCCCGTCTACTCCTGCTTCTTCGAGGACCCGGACGGGTACAAGGTGGAGTTTCAGAAGATACTGGAAATGAAGTAGACAAACGCCGCTCTGCGTAGTACAATGTACTTCAAGGAGGTGAGACTATGTCATTTTCAATAAGACTCAGCGATGAGGAGAGGGCGCTGGCCGAGAGCTACGCTAAGCTTCATTCCGTGACTCTTTCGGATGCGTTCAAAAGGGCGCTCTTTGAGAGGATCGAAGATGAATATGACGTCGTCGTAGGTGAGGAAGCTTACAGAGAGTATGTCACTTCCGGGAAGAAGAGCCGTCCCATAGAGAAGCTGTGGGAGGACCTCGATAAGTGAAGTACTCAGTTGAGACCACTGTACGATTTGACAGGGAATTCAAGAAGCTCGACAGGTACACTCAAAAGCTGCTCAGAGCCTGGATCGAAAAGAATCTCGTAGACTGCGCGGATCCAAGGATCCACGGAAAGGCGCTCACCGCCGATCTCGCAGGACTTTGGCGCTACCGCATCGGAGACTACAGGCTGATATGCAGGATCGAAGACGAGATCCTTGTGATACTCGCGCTTTCCGTCGGCCACCGAAGGGATATCTACAAATAAAAACAGTTTATTATTGATGATGAAGAAAACGACTGCAGCGTGTCATTGACCGCGGCAGTCGTTTTGTTGTTCTAGGCTGACTTTTCGCCGCCCTCGTCTGAAAAGAGCTGGACCGGTTGATCGATCGAGGGGTGAAATGAGCGTTATTATGATCGACTTGGAGATTTCAGAGTTTTAGCAGTAATTTGAAGGGCTGCAGATCCCATTTCTGACCGTGAGCAGGCCCGGGATCATAACTCAGACATTAAGATCGATTGAATAGTTATACTTAAAACCGGAATTATCGTATGAAATGAGTCGCTTTGCTGCTGCCGAAGGCATTTGACCGCCGCCGGATTACTGCAGTTTATTCATTTATGCCCCAATAGTTATAATTCCCGAAGGGGAATGCTGGCGGGTACAGCTATGATCGGAAAGAGATTACTGCAGAATTCCCCTGATTGCGTTTTGAGTTATAATAATGCCCTTCTCCTGCGCGTTATGACCTTCTGCTGCAGGCAAAATGTGCTTCGCCGTCTTGGGCAGGACCAAGGCATTCGTCCTTTTATACTCCCCGTCCGGGGCTATTTGCTCTTTATGAAGCGGCCCCGATGTGTTATCATATAATGTCTTTTTATGTACAGGCCGCGGGCCTGTGTTCTGCACGAAGAGAAAGGACAAAACCAATGAAAAAGATATTATCGATGATGCTGGCGCTGGCTCTGGCTGCGTCCCTGGGGGCATGCGGCGAGGCAAAGCAGGAGCCCGCTCCCGCAGCGGATCCCGCGCCTTCGGCCCAGCAGCCCGCAAATACCGAGCCCGCCCAGACCGCTTCCGGCGGCCAGCAGACTGCCCCCGCCCAGACAGGAGAGACCAAGCCTGCCGAGCCTGCAAAGACCGAGCCTCAGCCGGCTCACCCGTACACCGGCCACCTTCACCTGGTCAAGAGGTTCGGATCCGATATGGCTGCGGACGAGTTCGACGGCACCTGGCAGTCCCTCGGCTCATATAAAAACGAGATGCTTTATCTGGATGACGAGCACGCGGAAAAGTATCCCGAGCTTCAGAAGGCTCTTGATAAGTTCAGCAGCGAAAACGCGGATCTCTGCCAGGCCATGCTGGACGAAATGATGTCCACCGGCCGCGAGATGCACGACGCTGGAGCGGACCTGAGCTTCCACCCCGACAGCGCCTGGGAGATCTCGGTCTACGTGACCAGGGCGGACGACAACCTGCTCAGCTTCGTCGAAGAGACCTACTCCTACATGGGAGGCGTCCACCCCGACTATATATACAGATGCTTCAATTACGACCCCCAGACCGGAAAGGAGATCGAGTTCACCGATCTGGTCAAGGACGAGGACGCCTTCAGGGATCTCGTCGCAAAAAAGCTTTCCGAAAGCTATCCCGAGGTCTTTGAGTCCTACGACGAGCAGGGCATGAAGTCCCTTCTCACCGACTGGTTCAGATATGTCAATACCGGAAACGCCGCGGGCGGAACGGTCCAGATCTACCAGCCCTGGTGGTTCGCGGGGAATCAGGGGCTCACCGTCATCTTCAACGAGTACGACATCGCTCCCTATGCCGCGGGCACCCTGACCGCCACCGTCCTTTACGACGAGGCTCCCGAGCTCTTCGACATGGAGTGGCTGGCGCCCGCTCCCGACTACGTCACCCCGCTGATATCCTGGTGGGGCAGCGGGTATGACCTGGGCCACGACGGTACCCTGGACGAGATCTGGGTCGAGACCGAGGGCGAATACGACGATTTGATCGAGGAGTATTATATCAACAGCCTGAGCCTCACCGTCGGCGAAGAGACCTCCGAGCAGATCGGAGACCTCTGGTGCAGCAGCGTTACCCCCTACATCGTCCACACTCAGGACGGCTGCGACATGGCCTTCATCTTCTGCGAGAACATGTACGAGGGCTTCACCGAGATCTTCGACGTCACCGACGGGATCGGTTACGCAGGACAGGTCTACGGCTGGTACGGATACGACATCCTGACCGATCCTTCGTACGTTCCGGTTTGGAAGAACTGCAACGTTGCCGGGACCTTCATGGGTTCCAGGATCTACAAGGTCGGGGAGTACGGCAGCTTCTACAGCGACGATCCCTGGTACACCCTTGAGACCGATATAGAGATGACCACCATCGACGTCCTCGACCTTCCGCTGTGCAAGGATCCTTCGGCTTCAGAATTCAACGATATCGAGACCCTGCCCGCGGGCACCGGGCTCCTGCCCCTGAGGACCAACGACAGCGACTGGATCGACCTGAAGGACACCTCCACCGGGGATGAATACCGGATGTTCATCGAGACCGGCGAGTACGAGAGCGATCAGTATCTGCCCGACGGAAGATCCCTCTACGACGTCTTCGAGATCGTATACTGGGCGGGCTAGGCAGGCTCCCCGGATCACAGTGAGCAATAATAAAAGTCATTCAACATAGAAAGGAAATCCCCATCATGTCCAAGCTTCTTGAAACAGTACCCAATTTCAGCGTCAGCAGGGAAAAGGATCCCGAGGTCTTTCAGGGCCTGGTAGACACCGCCAACTCCGTCCCCGGGTGCACCCTCTTCGACGTGCAGAGCGACGGCAACCACAACCGCTGCGTATTCACCATCGTCGGGAGCCCCGCCGCCATCGAGGAGGTCGCCTTCAGGCTGACCAAAAAGGCCATGGAGACCATCGATATGACCAAGCACACCGGCCAGCATCCCAGGATGGGCGCCACCGACGTCATCCCCTTCATCCCCACCACCGAGATCACCCTGAAGGAGTGCGTCGACCTTTCCCACAGGGTCGCCAAGAGGATCTGGGAGGAGCTGGGCATCCCCAGCTTCATGTATGAGGATTCCGCCAGCTGCGAGCAGAGAAGGAACCTGGCCGAGGTCCGCAAGGGCCAGTTCGAGGGCATGCCCGAAAAGCTCCTCAAGGAGGAATGGGCGCCCGACTACGGCGAGAGGAAGATCCATCCCACCGCCGGCATCATCGCCATCGGAGCCCGCATGCCGCTGATCGCCTTCAACATCAACCTGGACACCTCCGACGTGGAGATCGCCAAGAAGATCGCCAAGACCATCCGCGGAAAGAACGGCGGCTTCAAGTACTGCAAGGCCATGGGAGTCATGCTCGAGGACAGGAACATCGCCCAGGTCTCCATGAACATGGTCAACTTCGAGGGGACTCCGCTGTACCTGGTATACGAGATGGTAAGATCCCTGGCCGACCGCTACGGTGTCAGGATCATCGGAAGCGAGCTGGTGGGCCTCACCCCCGCCAAGGCCCTGGTGGACTGCGCCGAGTTCTACCTCAAGCTGGAGAACTTCGACTGCATGAACCAGGTCATGGAGTATCATCTGATATAAGCGGTCATTTTAAGCAATGCTTACTAAACTTACGCAAAATGAATATAAAGTGAGCTTCTGGTCCGGCGGGACGACCACCCAGCTGGCCATATACCCCTCCGGCGCTGAGTACGCGGACCGGGACTTCCTGTGGAGGGTCAGCTCCGCTTCGGTGGACGCCGATACCTCGGTATTCACGCCCCTTCCGGATTACGACAGGCTCATCGCGCCCCTCTCCGGCTCCATCGCCCTGACATTGGAAGGGGAGGAGCCCGTAAAGCTGGATCCTCTGGAGGTCTTCGCCTTTGACGGCGGCGCCGCTGTCAAAAGCGAAGGACGCTGCACCGACTTCAACCTGATGCTGAGAAAAGGCAGTGCCACGGGAGAGATGTTCAGCGCCTCCACCGAGAAGAAGGAGAAGGTCTTCGGCGTCGATCTGGCGTCCAGGGAGACCGCGGTCTTTTACGTTGCCAAGGGCAGGGCGGAAGCGATCTGCGGGGCCGAGAACGAGCCCCTGAGGGCAGGGGAGACCTGCATCGCCCGGGCCAACTGGGAATGCAGCGTAAGGATAAGGCTGGCCCCAAGGACCGCGGTCATGATCGCGGTCATCACCCCCGGGAGAGAATAATGTCCAAGTTGATAGGCACGGGAGCATTCTACAGGCGCGTCCTGGTCATAATGCTCCCCATGCTCATACAGAACGTCATAACCAACTTCGTAAGCCTCGTCGACAACCTGATGGTGGGCCAGATCGGCACCGAGCCCATGTCGGGCGTCGCCATCGTCAACGAGCTCTTTTTCGTGTTCAATATCTGCGTCATCGGATGCATCGAGGGAGCGGACATCTTCACTGCCCAGTTCTACGGAAAAGGAGACCTTGAGGGAGTGCGCACCAGCTTCAGGTTCAAGCTGCTCTTCCTGCTCTTCAACCTGACCCTGTTCACCACCCTGCTGATCACCATGGGCGACCGGCTGATCATGCTCTTCATCCACGGCGGCGGGGACGTGGACCCGGCTATGACCTTCGCCTACGCGAGAAGGTATCTGAACATCGTCATGCTCCAGATCCTGCCCTTCTCGGTGGTCCAGCTCTACGCCAGCACACTCAAATGCTCGGGGATGACGGTCGTTCCAATGGCTGCCGGCGGCACCGCCGTCATGCTCAACGCTGTCCTCAACTACGTGCTGATATTCGGAAAGCTGGGGCTTCCCGCCATGGGAGTTGAGGGCGCCGCCATCGCGACCATAACCGCCAAGTTCACCGAGATGGCCATCGTGGTCATCTGGACCCACACCCATAAGGACAAGGCTCCCTTCGTAAAAGGCCTGTATTCCACCCTCAGGATCCCCGCCGGGCTGGCTGCAAGGATGCTCAGAAAGAGCATCCCCCTGTTCCTAAACGAGGTCCTGTGGTCCACCGGCATGGCGGCCCAGACCCAGAGGTTCTCCACCAGAGGCCTCAGCGTGGTCCCGGCCCTCAACATAACCAACACCTGCTGGGATCTCTTCGCCTGCGCCATCTTCGCCATCGCCAACACCCTCTCCATCATGATCGGCCACAGGCTGGGAGCGGGAGAGCTGGAGGAGGCCGTGGACGAACAGAGAAAGATCATGGCCCTCAACGTCGCCTTCTGCACTCTGCTGGCGGTGATCATGGGGCTCCTGTCTCCGGTGATCCCGCAGGCCTACAACACCACCGACAGCGTCAGGGAGCTGGCCTCGAGCCTTCTGCTCATAGTCGCCATAATGCTCCCGGTCAACGCCCTGGTCAACTCCTGCTACTTCACCATGCGATCCGGAGGAAAGGCCTTCTTCACCTTCCTCTTCGACAGCGGATTCATCTGGGCCGTCATAGTCCCCTGCGCCTATGTGCTGACCAGATTCACGGATCTTGATATAGTTCCCCTCTACGCCATCGTCCAGAGCCTGGCCCTGATCAGGACCGTCATCGGCCTGATCTTCGTGCACAAGAAGGTCTGGGTGAACAATCTGGTTGACTGACCTTAAGTCAGCCGAAAGCGAGGAAAGATGAGAAAACGTCAGATAATGTTCGCAGTGCTGATCGCAGCCATCGTTCTTTTGGCTGCGCCCATAATCATCAATGCCTTCCGGGCGCTGACCGGACGCTGAAAGGAAAGAAATGACTCCCATAGTTATAGATCTTGAGTGGAACCATCCGCTGCAGGGCAGAAGCTACGCTCCCGGGCTCCCGGGGGAGATCATCCAGATCGGCGCGGCGAAGCTGGACGACGGCTGCAACGTGACCGACACCCTGGACATAATGATCAAGCCCCAGTTCTACACCAAGATGAACAAGCAGATCAAAGAGCTTACCCTGATCACCGACGAGGATATCGCCAAGGGCATCTCCATCCAGGACGCGGTGAAGAGGTTCAGGTCCTGGTGCGGCGAGGATTACGTCTTCGTATCCTGGGGACCCGACGATCTTCTGATGCTGGAGCGCAACATGCTCAAATTCGGCCTGGACATCGGCTGGCTCCCCAAGGCTTATGACGCCCAGCTGATGTTCGACGACATGGAGATGCAGGAAGACCGCCACTGGGCCCTCAACTACGCCCTTTATCATTACAACGAAAAGCCGGACGGCGCTCACAACGCTCTGGCTGACGTTCTGAGCACCGTCCTGGTGCTTAAGCATCTGGATCTGGCCGAAGGCCTCTCCGACGATTATTTCAGATGTGACAGAAGGGACGATTAGGAGGCCGTCTTGGCTGAGGGGACCCTGCGGGCGTCCTTTGCCGAAGCGGGCTTTTCGGAGGCCTTGGCGGTGACCGCCGTTACCGAGGCACAGGCGAAGATCCCGCCCAGGCTGTTGCCCAGGACCATGGCGGCGAGCCTTGCCCAGTCGGTGTTCTTTGCGGCGAACATGTAGAACAAGTCGGCGACGCAGTGCTCAAATCCCGCGAGGATGAATATTACTACCGCGAATACCACGGCCATGACCTGGCTGACGGGGTTCGCGGCTTTTTTATAAAGGTCGACTCCGATGAACATGAGGATGCCGCAGAAGAAGGCCAGGACGATCAGGCTCATGAAGCTGTCGGCGTTCTTGGTCTCGACGACGGGGCCGACGAAGGAGGCGATGGAGGGGGCGAGCCTGGTGGAATTGACGAGGAAGGCGGTCAGGGCGGTGCCGATGACGTTGCCCGCCAGGGTGAGGAGAAGCTCGACGACGTAGGAGGCGCTGGGGTCGTTCACCAGGTAACCGATCTTTCCGGTGTAGAGATTAAGACCGTAATTGCATATGGTGAAGAGCCCGAAGGAAAAGAGGAAGGCTCCCAGCAGCTTGCTTGAGCACATGGAATAGACGATGCAGCCTGTTCCTATCATCATGCCGGCCAGGACCGCTTTTATAAGGATGATGAGCTTCTTGTTCATGGAGGGCCTCCTTGTCTGATATGTTTCATGCTAATATGTAGTATATCGCATATCACAGGGCTTTGCATCAGTTTTCCCGATTTTTTCGATAAAAAACACCGGCAGAACGGTCTGCCGGTAAAATGATTTCTATAACTGAGCAGCGGTGCCGGGCTGGCGCCGGATCCTACTGCTTCTTTTTGTTCAGATACTTGTCCAGCTCCTCCCTGATATTGGCGGGGATGGTCCTTTCGATGGGGCACTCGTAGGAGTTCATCAGCCTCGCGGTGAGGCCGGCGATGAAGCCCGCGTGCTCCTTGATGCGGGGGACGGACACGGTGCTGCCATCGTCATATCTGCAGTGGATGACGTTTTGGTTCCTGGGGGCCATGTTGCCGAAGGCCAGGGCGGGGATGTCCTTGTCGGCGAAGATGGTGCTGTCGCTGGACATGACCTGATTGAGGACCTTCACGCTCATGCCGGTCTCCTTAGAGTAGTTCCTCATGTAGGCGCAGGCGTCGTCGTTGCCGTTGACCATGCACATGAGCTGGCCCATGGTGCTTCCGATCATGTCCACGTTGACGTTGAGCCTGAACTTTTCCAGCTCGCTCTCGTGGTCCCTGACGAAGGCTCTGGCGCCCTGCAGGCCTCTCTCTTCGCTGCCGCAGAAGAGAGCCTTGATGCCGTAGCGGTTGGGAGCGGTCCTGACCGCGGTCTCCAGTGTCTCGAGGAGGGTGATGCAGCCGGTCAGATTGTCCCAGACTCCGGGGGCGGTGGGACGGGAATCCAGATGGGCGGAGAGGACGATCCATTCGTCGGTGGTCCCGGGGATCTCGGCGACGGTGTTGAACGAATCGGCCTTTCCCTCGGTCTGCTCGATCTCGATGTGGATCATGGGAGACCCCATCTCCACCAGCTTGACCGCGTCCTTGGCGTTGACGTTGGCTCCGAAGACCCTGTCGAGGCCGTCGTGGACGTAGCGCAGCTCTCTGGTGTCGATGTCCCTGTCCTTCCACTTGACGTCGCCGTCGTAGGTGATGAAGCCCGCGATGCCGGCCTTTAGGAGCTCCTCGTACTGGGGCTTCTTGAACCAGTTGTCCAAAAGCACGATCTTGCCCTTCACGTCCTTAAGGCAGACGGGATCGATGGCGGGAACGTAGACCAGCGGCGCGGTGATGCTCCCGCTCTTGCTGAACTGATATCCGGTGCAGGGGATCCTCTTTCCGTCGGCGGTGAGGACAGCCTTGGTCACCTCGCTGACGGGAAGCTCAAAGGTCTCCACCTGAGCCTTTATACCCAGCTTTCTGCATTCCTCGGCCAGATAGCCGGCGGTATATTCCTCTTCCTTGCTGCAGCTGACCCTGATGTGTCCCAGGTCGCTGATGATGCGGCGGATCTGTCTCTGGTTCATTTTGCTTCCTTTCTTTATTCCTTAGGCACGTTGCCGAGCATCTGGTTGCGCAGGTTCCAGAGCTTGGTCGACAGGTATACGTTGTAGATGTGGGGGTTCTCGAAGCGCAGACACTCCTCCCAGGTGTGGGCGAGGCAGTCCTCTCTGTGGGCTCTTATCTGCTGGAGGGTGGGGAGCTCATAGACCAGTTCGCCGCCCTTGAAGATCTGCTGCTGAAGGGGCTTTGCCACGTAGTTGTAGAGGTTCTTGTAGTGCTGGGCCGCGGTGGTGTTGACGGCCTTGAGATCCTCTTCGCCCGGTTCGGGCTCGTCCGCAAGGCAGAGGTAGTCGCCGAAGGCGTAGCCGCTGTCCTTGTCGTAGAGCCTGTAGACCTTCTTGTAGCCGGGGTTGGTGACCTTCTCCACGTTGTTGGAGATCTTGATCTTGGGGATCACGTTGCCCTTTTCGTCTTCGGTGGCGCAGAGCTTGTAGACTCCGCCGAAGACGGGCTCCGCTCTGGAGGTTATGAGCCTCTCGCCGACGCCGAAGCTGTCGATGCAGGCTCCCTGGAGCAGGATGTCCTTGATCAGGTACTCGTCGAGGGAGTTGGAGATGGTGATGGTGCAGTCGGGATGGCCGGCGTCGTCCAGCATCTTTCTGACCTTCTTGGTCAGGTAGGTGATGTCGCCGGAGTCGATCCTGATGCCCTTCTTGGTTGGCTTGAGCTCGTCGAAGACCCTGATGGCGTTGGGGACTCCGGATTTGATGGTGTCATAGGTGTCGACCAGAAGGACGCAGTTGTCCGGATAGATCTGGGCGTATTTGTAGAAGGCTTCGTATTCGGTGTCGAAGAGCTGGACCCAGCTGTGGGCCATGGTGCCGAGGGCGGGGATGCCGTAGTCTGGCTCGCAGTTGGCGCAGGCGGTGCCGGCGCAGCCTCCGATGTAGGCGGCTCTGGCTCCCATGATGGCGGCCGACGCTCCGTGGGCTCTTCTGGAACCGAACTCCATGACGGGCCTTCCCTGGGCCGCTCTCACGATGCGGCTGGACTTGGTGGCGATGAGGCTCTGGTGGTTGAAGATCAGCAGGGCCATGGTCTCGATGAACTGGGCCTGGATCACCGGGCCTCTTACGGTCATGACCGGCTCACCCGGGAAGATCGGGGTCCCTTCGGGGATCGCCCAGACGTCGCACTTGAATTTGAAATTCCTCAGATAATCGAGGAAGCCCTCGTTGAATCCCTTCTTCCTAAGGAAATCCAGATCGTCCTCGGTGAACTTCAGATCCTTTATATAGTCTACGAACTGCTCAAGGCCGGCTGCCAGGGCGACTCCCCCGTTCTCGGGGATCTTCCTGAAGAACATGTCGAAGTAGGCGATCTTGTCCTCCAGACCCTGCATGAAATATCCGTTGCCCATGGTCATCTCGTAGAAGTCGACCAGCATGGTCAGATTTTCTCTTTTCATTTCTCTTACCTCTTTAAAACGCAAGAAAACCGCAAGGATGACTGATTCCATCCTTTCGTCCATTATACCAGATAATGCGGCAAGTTCCAGCGAAACAGGCAAAAATGCGGGATCCGGGCACATCTTCGGACTGTCTGCGGGCTCTTTCGGGCGCGGAAAGGCAGCGGCGCGACCTCCGATTGACACGACCCCGTGAATATTGATACAATACAAAAGGTAAACATCAACAGCCAGAAAACTGAAGGAGGAGACAAAATGGCAAACAAATACGCAGGGACCCAGACCGAAAAGAACCTGATGGAAGCCTTCGCCGGCGAATCTCAGGCCAGAAACAAGTATACATATTTCGCTTCCGCAGCCAAGAAGGAAGGCTACGAGCAGATCTCCGCGATCTTCCTCAAGACCGCAGAGAACGAGAAGGAACACGCCAAGATGTGGTTCAAGGAGCTTCAGGGCATCGGAAACACCGCCGAGAACCTGGCTGCAGCCGCCGACGGCGAGAACTTCGAGTGGACCGACATGTACGAGAACTTCGCCAAGACCGCCGAGGCTGAAGGCTTCCCCGAGCTGGCAAAGAAGTTCAGGCTGGTAGGCGCCATCGAAAAGCACCACGAGGAGCGCTACAGGGCCCTGCTCAAGAACGTCGAGACCGCCGCTGTCTTTGAGAAGAGCGAGGTCAAGGTCTGGGAGTGCCGCAACTGCGGACACATCGTCGTCGGCACCAAGGCCCCCGAGGTCTGCCCGACCTGCAACCATCCCCAGGCATACTTCGAAGTCAGCGAAGAGAATTACTAGTCCTCTTTTCGCAGGCTCTGCCTTATAACGACTAAAAAATGCCGGTCCCCGCGGGGACCGGCATAGTTATGCCTTTTGGGGCAGCCGCGGCCCTTTAGCCTCTGGCTTCCAGCTCCTTGAGGTATACGCCCAGCTCCATCTCAAGGCCGATGATCAGGCTGTTCAGATCCAGCTTCATGAGGCCGTTGTGGTGGGGCGCCGGATCCGGATTGGTCTTGGGATCGTTCATGCCGATGTTGAAGTAAGCGCCGGGCTTCTTCTCCATGAAGTAAGAGAAGTCCTCGCCGCCGAGCCCCGGAGGAGTGGTCTTCCAGCCGTAGCCCAGCTCGTCAGCCGCGCTCCTTGCGATGAGAGCCTCTCTCTCGTGGTTGAAGTTGGAATGATATCCGATCTCGCAGTTGAATTCCGCGGTCAGGCCCTGGGCCTCGCAGATGCCCTTGACCAGCTTCTCCATCTTTTCGAGGAGCTCTACGGTGAGCTGGTGGTTGAAGGTCCTGAGGTTTCCGCCGAACACGACCTCGCTGTCGATGATGTTGGGATAGTTGCCGCCCAGGTTCTTGAAGTAGGCGACGGTGAGGACAGCCTGCTCCAGGGGGCTCGCCTTTTCGGCCAGCACCTGGTTTATGGCCAGGGCCGCCATGCAGGCCGCAGGCACCGGGTTCAGGGCGTTGTGGGGAGAGCTTCCGTGGCCTCCCTTGCCGTGGACCTTCACCTGGTAAACGGCGATGTCCGCGGAGGTGGGACCGATGTTGATGGTGATCTCTCCGCTGTTGTTGGCTCCTCCGCTGTGGAACCCGTAGACCACGTCGCAGTCGTCGACGGCACCGTCCCTTACCATGGCAAGGGCGCCTCCGGGCAGCTTTTCTTCAGCGGCCTGGAAGAGGAACTTGACCCTTCCCCTGACCAGGTCCTTGTGCTCGGAAAGGAGCTTGGCGAAGCAGAGCAGGGTGGCGCAGTGGCAGTCGTGGCCGCAGGCGTGCATGACCCCGTCGATCTGGGAGGCGTAGGGAAGTCCGGTGCACTCCTGGACCGGAAGGGCGTCGATGTCAGCCCTGAATCCCACCGTCGGGCCGGGCTGGTCTCCGTCGAGGATGCCCACTACGCTGGTGCCGGTGATCCCGTCCATGACGGGGATGCCGCACTCCGCCAGGAAGGCCTTGATGAAGGCGCTGGTCTCATTCTCCTCGAAGGAGAGCTCCGGGTGCATGTGCAGCTGCTTGTAGAGCTTGATCTGAAGGTCCTTGTACTCGCCGCAGAGGGCTTTTACCATGTCTTTCATTGGCAATGATCCTTTCTGTGTATAATATAATAATCAAAACTCATTTTAACTGATTCTACCATATCGATATTGCTAATGAAAGTGGTATATGCCGGCACTTTTAGGAAGTCCTTCATGCATCACTATGATACCATTTACCAGGATATAAACATGAAAAGATCTGCCGCTGTCCTGCTGTGCATCATATTATTCGCCGCATCCTTCGGGAACACTGAAGTGCATGCCTTCACTCCGGGACTTGAGAATTTCATATTTGTCCGCTCTTATGACGAAAGATTTGCGGATGTGAGCGAAAACGACTGGTTCTACAGTCCTGTGGCCTTTGCCTACCGCACTGGTCTGGTCAGCGGGAGCGGACCGTCCTCGTTTTCTCCCGGCGGAAATGTCACCATTGCCGAATCGGTAGCCCTCGCCTGCAGGCTTGAGAAGATCTACAATACCGGTTGGGGAGCGTTTGAAGAGGGGACGCCGTGGTATGAGGTCTATGTAAGATATGCCGCAGATCACGGGATAAAGTGCAGTTTCGAAGACTTTTCACGGCCAGCTTCACGCGCGGAGTTCGCCTATATCATGAGCAGTGCACTTCCATCTGAGGCATTCGCTCCGCTTATGGATCTCCCGTATGGGAGCATTTATGATATTCCTGCCGGATCGTACTACGAGGCTGATGCATATAAACTGTACAGAGCAGGGATCCTTGAAGGCTCCGATGACAGAGGAGGCTTTTATCCGGACAGCTTTATCAAAAGATCCGAGGCCGCGGCGGTGATCTCCCGGATCGCAAGCGTAGATCTGAGAAGCGTTGCGAAGCTCCAGTATTACGCCCGCGAAGGAAGATTGGACAGCGGCAGGTCGTATTCTCTGTCCGGGCTTCCCGAGTATGCCGGTTTCCCTTATGTTTTCGTCAACGGCAATGTTCCTTCCTTCGATCTGCCATCCGGGGACGTTTACTCCTGGGAATCGTACGGAGCGCTTGACGAACTGGGACGCTGCACCGGTGCATCTGCCTGTGTCGGTAAAGATCTCATGCCGTCTCAGCCAAGAGGATCTATCGGGATGGTCAGGCCGACGGGATGGCAGACCGTGAGATATGACGGACTGATCGACGGTAATTATCTGTACAACCGCTGCCATCTGATAGCCTACCAGCTCACCGGGGAAAATGCCAATGAGAGGAACCTGATCACCGGGACCAGATATTTGAACATAAACGGGATGCAGATCTTTGAGGAAAAGGTCGCATCATATGTGAAAACGACGGGGAATCATGTACTTTACAGATCAGTACCGGTCTTTAGCGGCGACGAGCTGGTCGCAAGAGGGGTGCATCTCGAAGGGCTCTCAGTAGAGGACGGAGGATCGGGACTTTGCTTCAACGTTTTCCTCTTTAATGTCCAGCCGGGTATAGAGATCGATTACAAGGATGGAAACAGCCGCATCAGCAGGGATGAATGATCCCGCCGGTGCGGCTGCGTAATTGTGTGGTCAGACTCCTATCGATCAGGGATTGCAATTCTTGCAGGGCATATAGCCTGCGTTGATGATCTCTTCCCTTGAACCTGTGTATTCTTTTTTATTCTTCTCAGCCATACGCTGTACCGACGAGCAATACGGGTAGTGGAACTTCTTGGTGTTGGTGTTGAGGATGTAAGTAGTCTCGTACTCATTCCCTGTGGGAAGGCTGCGGTCGATATTCGCGCCGTTATTGTTATCAGCGGGCAAAGGATGGAAGGGATCCAGGACTGCATCCCTAGGGATATATGTCTGATCTACGTGACTCTCTTCTTTTTTTGAATTATCGGGTTGTGCGTTTACAGGTTCCTGTTCCGTGATCTGTTCAGAAATATTAGTTTTATTTAAAGTGTTATACTTATACAAATATTGAACTACATTTCCACGGGAGCAGTATCCGTTGATATCATATGTTCCCGTATAGCTGCCATCGAGGAGATCGTTTGTATATGCCCAGTTATATGCATCCGAATACCATGTGCCCTGACCGGTCTTGTTCGGTTCTCCCATGGCGCGGTATATAAAGGCCAGTATGTGGCTGTTTTTGCATGTATCGGAGGGGCTGAACATGTTCGAACTCGTGCCGTCGGTGATGCCGTTCTCGACCGCCCAGAGGACGGGCTTGTAGTAGTAATCCGTGGTCTTCACGTCGGTGAAGGGATTGGTGGTGGTCACGGGCTCGGGCTCTCCCATGGATCTCCACAGGAAGGTCACCACCTGGCCGCGGGTGCAGGTCCTCATGGGGCTGAAGGTGGTCTTGGAGGTGCCGTCGGTGATCTGGGGGCAGGAATTGTAGGCCCAGTAGACCGCGCTCCTGAAGTAGTCGGTGCCGGTGACGTCGGTGAAGGGGATGCCTCCCACGGCGTCGAACATGTGGGCCAGATAGACCTCCTTGTCAGACCTGAAGAACTTCCCGAAGTAGGTCTCAGGCTCCATGCCGTTGATGTAGCCCTCGGTCAGGGGGCTGAAGCCGTAGCCGTTGGCGGGATAGAGGAAGACGTCCGGGGAATAGAAAGTCCCGACCGCGAAGGCCTCGCCCTCCTTGACCTCGGTCCACTTGTTTGAATTGCGATTCTTGGAGCCGCACTTGTACCAGATGACGGTGGGCCTGCTCATGTCCAGGGCCCCTTCGGGGACGGTGGTCACCGACCAGGTCATGTCCTTGGCGGTCTTGCCCGCTTCAGGCTCATCGATGGTGAAGAAGACCTTCTCGATCATGGTCTTTTCGATCACCTCGCCCTCCAGGGGGCCGAAGGTTCCGCTGATGTAGATGCAGTTGTCGGAGTTTCTGACGGGTCCGTACTCGGTGTTGGAGGGGATGCCGTTGTAATCAGCGGTGACCGTCTCGCTGAGGGTATATCCGCTCTTGATGAATATGAAATAGTCGAAGGAATAGGTCTCGCCGGTCTGGAACACGTCGGTGTCGTCCATCTTGTCCCAGATCCCCGCGCCGTTCTTCATGAACCATCTGACGATGGCGCCATCGGTCATGAGTCCTCCGATGCCGTCGTCAACGGAGATCTTTAAGGTCATAGGGGTAGAGACCCCGCTGACTATCTCATCTACAGTGATGGAGACATTTTTAATTTCTGGATTTGAAGTTCCATATACATTGCCTTCATTGAATGCTAATTCTTTGGAATCGCTGTTGAATTCGTTTGTTGAAATATCGTTAAAAGGCAGAGCTGCAGCGTATTGTGAAGCGGAAAAGACTAAAAACAAACAAATGACTATAGATAAAAATCTTTTCACACTGTTCCTCCTTGACAAATCATAACATTGAAGTATATAGCATTTCCCCTGAAGAGGAATTATAGGATTGTCGGTTTATATTGACATTGCTTGAGCTCCAAACAATTCACATTTACGATAGAGCATCCATGTAGATAACGGAAACAACCGACTGCGGGGAACTCCTGTTCTTTTGCCGCAGTTGGCTGTTGTATATAACTATGAATTGCATTTATCAGGGATCGCAGATCTTGCAGGGCACATAGCCTGCGTTGATGATCTCTTCCCTTGAACCTGTGTATTCTTTTTTATTCTTCTCAGCCATACGCTGTACCGACGAGCAATACGGGTAGTGGAACTTCTTAGTGTTGGTGTTGAGGATGTAAGTAGTCTCGTACTCATTCCCCGCGGGAAGGCTGCGGTCGATATTCGTGCCGTTATTGTTATCAGCGGGCAAAGGATGGAAGGGATCTGTTCCGGAGCCTGCATTCTGATAAGTATTGTCCACATGCTCCTGATGATCTGATCCATTTGAAGGTGATCCCTGATATGTATGAGCATGATAATCCGGATCGGCATGGCATATCCCGCAAGGCTGGAAGCCATATGCTTCAAGGTCAGAGAGAGCTCCCCTGAAGCTTACTTTATTCTCGCTTGAAATGTCCGATACTGAAGAGCATCCCGGAGAATGGACCTTCTTGGAGTTCATGTTAAGAACATAAAGGATCCCGTTTTCTTTCTCGGGGGGCAGGATGTCCGCGGTCTCGTCTGTGACAGAGCCCGGTTCCTGCGAACTTACGGTATCGTATTTATAAAGGTACTGCACCACGCTTCCGCGCGAGCAGAAACCGTTTATATCATAGGTCCCGCTGTAGCTTCCATCGAGAAGACCGTTGTAATATGCCCAGTTGTATGCATCCGAATACCATGTGCCCTGACCGGTCTTGCCCGGTTCTCCCATGGCGCGGTATATGAAGGTCAGTATATGACTGTTTTTACATGTATCGGAGGGACTGAACGTGCTCGAGCTCGTTCCGTCGGTGATATGGTTCTCCACTGCCCAGAGGACCGGCTTGTAAAAATAATCGGTCTCGCGGACGTCGGTGAAGGGATTGCTCAGTGACGCAGGTTCCGGACAGTCAGCAGATCTCCAAAGGAAGGTCACTACCTGTGCCCTTGTACATGTCTTGTCCGGGCTGAAACTGCCTGCGGAGGTGCCTTCAGTGATATGGGACTCATATGCCCACTTTACGGCATCCTGATAGTAAGCTCCGGCAGGGATGTCTCCAAAGGGGAGATCGTCTGCCGCATACGCGAACGGAGCAAATGCCAGACAGATCAGTGCCAGGCATAATAGGATCGAGTTTAAGCGTTTCATGTCTGTTTTCTCCTAAAAATGATCCATAAAAAAAGTAAGATATCGTTAACGATATCTTACCACATTTTTATGCTGTTAAAATCACTATTATCCAGACAATACCGTCAAACTGTCATGATACGATCTGCGGCCTTCGATCAATATCGTTACATATCAAACAGATCGCTGTGAGTACCCGTGCGAATGGCGGTGAGGATCAGTTCCTTTTCATTGACGCTGTATATGAGCAGCCAGTCCTGCAGGACGTGGCATTCCCTGAACCCTGAGTGATCTCCGGTAAGGGCATGATCGCGGTACCTGGGAGCCAGAGGCTCATCAGCGAGCAGAGAATCTATGACAGTCTTGAGGAGACCCAGATCCATGCCGCGCTTTTTGCACCGCTTATAATCCTTTCTGAATTTGGCGGTGGTCTTTAATTCCATTATTCCCTGTCGAGGTCATTGAATAATTCCTCGGTGCTGCTGTATGACCGGGTCTTGATCTTTCCAGATGCGATATCCCGAGCTTCCTGAAAGGCCTCTTCCGTCTCCCTGTTGTATCCGGGCAGGCGGACATCGAAGGGGATCCCGCCGACTACAAGAGATTGGGAGATGAACATGTTTACAGCCTGAGGAAGCGTAAGTCCCAGAGCGTTGTACAGTGCTTCGGCCTCCGCCTTCTTCTTTGACTCTATCCGCATATTCAGCGCGGCAGTTTTCGTTGCCATAAGATCACCTTCTTTCTGATGCGATCATACAACAAATGTGCAGCTTTTGCAACGATCTGTTCGAAATAAGCGTCAAAAAGCACAGATCATTCGGCCGTCAGTTCCGCGTTGTCGAGCAGGAACTTCATGGTCTTCTGCATGATGATCTCGGGGTCGAAGATATCGGGCTCCATCATCTTGGCGAACTGCTCGGCGGTCATGCCGTAGTTCTTCGCGGTGGCTTCGATGCGGGGGGCACGGTCCTCGTCGGAGGCGGTGATGCCCTCAGTCTGGGCGATGGAGTTGAGGATCTCCTGCACGTGGAGGTTGCGCTTAGCGGTGGGGCGCAGGCCGTCATGGAAGTCCTTGTCGCTCATGCCGGCCAGCTGGTAGAAGTCCTCTCTCTTCATCCTTCTGCCGGTCATGTTCAGGGCGATGGCGTCTATGAGCTTCTCCAGTTCTTCGTCCACAGCCGTGTCTTCAGGCTCCCACGGATTATTCTCGCAGATGACGTCGAGGATGCTCTCGAGGGCCTGATCGTCCGCCTCGGAACCGGCCTGCTCCTCAAGCCTTTCCCTGACGTATGCCCTGCACTCGTCGATGGTGTTCATGCCGAAAAGCTCCATGGCGAAGCGGTCGTCCAGCTTCCTCTCGAGCTCCTTCCTCACGGCCTTTACCGTGCATTTGAAGACGGCGTCCTTTCCGGCCAGCTGGGGCGTGTACTGCTGGGGGAAGGTGATGTTGACGTCCTTGCTGTCCCCCGAGATCATGCCTACCAGCTGCTCTTCAAAGCCGGGCACGAATCTGTGGGATCCGAGCACCAGCTCGTAGTCCTGGGCGGTGCCACCTTCGAACTGCACTCCGTCGCAGTAGCCTGCGAAGTCCAGGATCACCGTGTCGCCGTTGGCTGCGGGCCTGAATACCGGCGCCATGATGGGGTTTTCTTTGCGGATGTTGTCCAGGGCTTCTTCCACCTGCTGATCGGTCACGGGGGCGACGGTCCTTACGGCCTTGACGCCTTTATAGTCCTTTACGATCATTTTTCCTCCTTCGGGACGGGCAGAGGCCGGGCCTGCTGCCGCGAATAGTTCTTTGATGAAGCTTATTGTAGCATAAATGGGAGCGGCTTCCTACTGGATTTTGGGGCGGAGGGAGGGCGGCCTGTCCTGCCGTAATTGTCTTTCAAACATACATTTGTTTTGCTTGCCTTGTGCATAAAATGATAATAAACTTGACAAGATGGATAGATCGATAATAAAAAAAGCATTCATAGCGTCGGTACCGGTCATGAGCGGGTACGTCGTCCTCGGCATAGCCTACGGCGTCCTCGCCCGGGATATGGGGCTCACCACCGCCCAGGGTGTCGGGATGAGCGTCATCGTCTACGCTGGCTCCCTTCAGTTCGTGCTCATAAGCCTGCTGTCGGGGGGAGCCTCCCTTCTCACTGTCGCGCTGACGTCCCTGCTGGTCAATGCCCGCCACCTTTTCTACGGGATCTCCATGATAGAGAGGTACAGGGACGCGGGAATAGCGAAGCCATATATGATCTTCACCCTGACCGACGAGACCTATTCGCTGGTCTGCAGCGTGCCGGATGACATCCCAAAGGAAAAGCGCATCCCTTACTGCTTTTTCGTCAGCGCCTTCGACCACTGCTGGTGGGTCGCAGGAGGCGTCGTCGGATGCCTTCTGGGCTCAGCGGTGAACTTCAGCACCGAGGGCCTCGACTTTGCCCTGACCGCTCTGTTCATCACGGTGATGACGGGCCAGTGGCTGGATCATAAGGACCATCGGCCTGCTCTTACGGGAGCTGCGGCGAGCCTGGTCTGCCTGATGATTTTCGGGTCCGACGCCTTCCTGATCCCCTCAATGATCGCCATCGCGGCTCTGCTGCTGATCCTGAGGCCTTTCATCGAAGGGAGGGCGGCGGAATGAGCGCTTCGTACGTATGGGCGGGGATCCTTACCGCGGCTACCGTGACGGTCATGCTCAGGGCTCTTCCCTTCGTCCTCTTCGGGGGCGGAAGAAAGACGCCGGACGTGGTGACCTATCTTGGTAAGGTGCTTCCCTGCGCGGTCATGGCCATGCTGGTGGTATACTGTCTCAGGGACACATCGCTTTCGGTATCCAGCTGGCTTCCCAGGCTCATCGCGTCGGCGATGACCTGCGGTCTGTACGTGCTGAAGAGGAACTCCCTTCTCAGCATCGCCCTGGGCACCGCCTGCTACATGCTGCTGGTGCAGCTGGTCTTCTGAAAACGATATATAATATCTATAATATAAATAAAGCGGGGCAGCGCTCCGCATGCAAAAGAAGGAGGAAAAAATGGTTTACGAGATCACACCCAGCAAGTGCGCCGAGCATCTCTCCGGCGCCGTGAAGTTCGCCACCCTTTCCAAGGACCACGAAGCGGACACCGACTGGACCCCGTTCTTCGGGCTCCACGATTACATCCTTAAGACCTACCCGCTCATCGCCGAAAAGCTCGACCACGAGGTCGTAGGCAAGGCAGGGCTCCTCTTCCACTGGAAGGGCACCGGCAAGTCCAAGGCTCTTCCGGTCTACATGATGGCCCACATGGACGTCGTCCCCGAAGGCGACTGGGGCAAGTGGACCTATCCTCCCTATGAAGGCGTCATTGCCGACGGCCACGTCTGGGGACGCGGAGCATCCGACTGCAAGGCCCAGATGATAGCCCAGCTGGAGGCGGTCGAGCACCTGCTCTCCGAAGGATATCAGCCCGATTACGACATCTACATGGCATACTGCTACAACGAAGAGGTAGCAGGCGGCGATTCTCTCAGCTCCGCTCAGGCCATGGCGGACCATCTGACCGCTAAAGGCGTTAAGTGCGGCATCACCCTGGACGAGGGCGGCGGCATGAGGGCAGGCTCCGCTATGGAAGCCGAAGGCCGCATCTGCTCCATCGCCGTAGGCGAGAAGGGCTATGTTGACTTCGAGATCTACAGGCTGGACGAGGGCGGACACTCCTCCACTCCCCATCACGGCGGAGCCCTGGATTATGTGGCTGAAGCGATCATCGCCATCCGCGACCATCAGCTGCCCTACCGCATCACTCCCGCCGTCAAGGCCAGGTTCGAAGCCCTCGCTCCCGTCATGAAGGACAAGGAACTGGGCAGGCTCTTCTCTGACATCGAGGGGAACTGGAACGAGCTCCTTCCGATCATCGACAAGGATCCCAAGCTGGCTGCATACTTCCACACCACTCTGGTCCCGACCATGGCCCAGGGGAGCCAGCAGGGCAACATCCTGCCCGAGAAGGCCAGCGTAGGCGTCAACAGCAGGCTCCTGCAGGGCGACACCGTCGAGAGCATCACCGAGTACCTCAAGAGCATTATCCCCGAGGGCATGGAAGTGATCCCCCACAAGGGCCACAATCCCACTCCCTGCGGCGACGTTGAGAACGACGCGGCCCAGCTGCTCTACAGCCTCTGCAAGGAGCGCTACGGCGAGGACATCACCCTGGTCCCCGACGTGATGCTCGGCGGCACCGACTCCAAGTTCCTCTACGGCCTGTCCGACAACGTCTACAGGTTCGGCCCCTTCTTCAATACCAAGGGAGAGAGCACCAGAGCGCACCAGGTCAACGAGAACATGGACTGCGAGACCCTGGCGGGCGGAGCCGAGTTCATGATCGACTTCATCAAGAAATACGGAAAATAGAAAGAGATACTAAACGGCGGGCCTCCTCACCGGAGCCCGCCGCATCAAGAGGAACATATGGAAAAGCTTAAAAGAGTCTACAAGGACGGGACCCAGTACAGATATCTGCTGATGTCCATACTTATGACAGGCCTTGCCTACGGCATATACAAGGGCATCATCGACAACTATCTGGCTGAGGAGGTCGGCCTGACCCAGGTGGGAAAGGGCGTCTCCGAGTTCTTCAGGGAGCTGCCCGGCCTGCTGCTGGTCTTCATACTGGCCCTTCTCTACGAATTCTCCGCCGAGAAGATCTACAAGATCGGCGCGGTGATCATGGTCTGCGGAATGGTGATGCAGTCGATCATCCCGCCCACGGCCTTTCTGGTCATCCTGGCCATGATGATCTACTCCATCGGAGACCACATGCAGCTGGGTATGAAGAGCGCCATCGGCCTTCAGTACGCAAGGGAAGGAAAGGGCGGCGAATCCCTGGGCTACAACAACGCGGTGAACCACGCCGGCACCCTGATAGGATACCTTATCGTGATCCTGGTGCTGGCCCTCATCGGCAATGTCACCACCTACAGACCCTTCCTGATCGCATCGGCGGCCCTCATGGTCCTTGCCATGTTCCTCTGCTTCGGCCTTACCTCCAACACCGAGACGGACAAGTCCAGGAACAGGTTCTATTTCAACAGGAAATTCTACAAGTATTACATGCTGGAGATCTTCTACGGAGCCCGCAAGCAGGTCTTCTTCACCTTCGGGCCCTACGTGCTGATACTCTTCTACGGAGCCAGCGCCATGGTCATCAGCATCCTGTACGCCGTCTCTTCGGTGGCCAGCTTCATCCTTGCGCCGAAGATCGGCCAGATCATCGACAGGTTCGGTTACCGGATCGTCATGATCATGGACACGGTCATACTGGTGGTCGTCTGCTTCTTCTACGGCTTTGCCCATCACATCTTCCCCAGGGACGTGGCCTTCATCGTCTGCTGCGTCAACTACCTGCTGGATTCGGTGATCTCCATGGCGTCCATGGCCTCCAGCGTCTACGTCCAGGACATCTCGGACAGCGACGACGAGTGCAGGGCGACCATCTCCACCGGCGTCTCGGTCAACCATCTGATCACCATCCTTGTCGCTCTCTTCGGAGGCTGGATCTGGAGGACCCTGGGCATCGAGACCCTGTTCATAATCTCGGCGGTCCTGGGGCTTTGCAACAGCGCCTACGCCGCGACCATCAAGACCGGCAGGATGCCGAAGAGGAAGTAAGGCCCCTCAATTGTCTGAATTATACACTAATACTGAGCGGGTCTGTTCGGCCCGCTCTTTTCATGCTAACATTGAAGACGGATCGCGGGCAGTCAAAGATGCCGGATCGCAAGGAGGATCATCATGAAGCTTGACCTTTACATGTTCGAGACCTGCCCCTACTGCCAGAAGGTCTTCAGGGAGATCGAAAGGACCGGACGCACCGACGTCGTCATGCACGACGTAAAGAAGAACCAGAAAGACATGGATACCCTCATCAAGGTCGGCGGGGAGTATCAGGTGCCCTGCCTCTTCATCGACGGAAAGCCCATGTACGAGAGCGACGACATCGTCGCCTGGCTCGCCGCCAATCCCCAGCAGGCGTAGCGCGAAGCGCCAAATAATAATGAACGGCGCCCTAAAAATGGGCGGACCGCTCAGGGGAAGACCTGTACTACCGTATGAATAAAGCGGGCCCGCGAGGGCCCGCTTTGTCTTGCCTTATTTTATCCTCTGGGAATAGCCTTTGACGTACCCCTCGTGCTGGGAGAGGGCGTCGTCCGGGTCTATGGGCAGAGCGTCCTTTGCGTAAAGATACGCCGCGGCGTTCTTTTCGCAGACCATGCGGAGGGCCTCCCTGTCGTCCACGTCGTAGTCCAGGGGGACCATCTGGGCGAAATCGTCCAGATAGGGGGGAAGGGATGTCAGGTCCTCGGATATGATCCCGGACAGCCCGGCTGCTCCTTCAGCGGCAGGGACTTTTTCAAAGAAGAGCTTTTTAAAGCCCTCTTCTGCTGCCAGGGCGGTCTCGAAGGCTTCCTCCATGGAGGGACCAAAGCACAGAGCGCCGTGCCTTGCCATGAGGATACACGAGGCCTTGGGATGATCCTTCAGGGTCCTTTCGACCTTGTCCCACAGGTCCTTAGTTCCCGGAACGCCGTACTTCGCGCAGGGGATCTCAGTTCGGACCGTTCTGCCGGACTCGTCCGTAATGTCGATGACGGCGCCCTTAAGGGCGCCGGAGACTGCGGTGGCGTAAAACTGGTGGGTGTGGATCACGAAGGAGGCCTCGGGCCTGAGCCTGTATACCGCGGCGTGGATCCCGTGCTCGGAGCTGGGCTTAAGGCCGCTGCAGTCGTAGGAAAGGTCCAGGATATTCATCCTGACCAGGTCCTGGGGCTCCGTGGTCCGGTAGTTCCTTCCGCTGGGAGTGATTATAAACTCACGTTGGGAGAGCCTGGCGCTGATGTTTCCCCAGGTGCGGGCCACCAGGCCGGTGTCGAGGAGCCGGATGCCGGCGGCGATGATCGACGAGCGTATATCGTTTTCTGTCAAGGTCTTGTTCATGACGATCTTGCGGGGATTCGGCGGTCTAGAGCTTGACGTCGCTGTCCTTCGCCCAGCCGGCCTTCTTCAGGGCGCTGAAGATGACGGGGCATAGGACGGCGGGGATCACGAAGCAGATCAGGATCATGCCGGCCCAGTCCATGGCCGTGGGGACGATGGCGGCAGCTCCCTTTGCGATGGCGTCTTCGGAGGGTGCGATCCAGCCGGTCCAGATGCCGATCTGGCCGCAGAGACCGCAGGTCCCCATGCCGGAATTGATGGGCGCCCCGTTCATCTGCATCTTGAAAACGCAGGTGGCCAAAGGTCCGGTGATGGCGGAGGTCAGGATCGAGGGGATCCAGATCCGGGGATTCTTGATGATGTTGGGCATCTGGAGCATGGAGGTGCCCAGGCCCTGGGACACCAGTCCGCCCCAGCGGTTCTCCTTAAAGCTCATGAAGGCGAAGCCTATCATCTGGGCGCAGCAGCCGGCGACGGCGGCTCCTCCGGCAAGGCCGGTGAGCTTGAGGACCGCGCAGATGGCGGCCGAGCTGATGGGAAGGGTCAGGGCGATGCCCACCAGCACCGACACCAGGATGCCCATGGCGAAGGGCTGGAGCTTGGTAGCGTTGTCGATCATGATCCCGAAGGCGCTGGCGGCCTGTCCGATGGGCGGCGCTATGAGCTTTGCCAGGGCGACTCCCACCATGATGGTGACTCCGGGGGTGACCAGCAGGTCGATCTTGGTCTCTTTGGAGACTGCCTTGCCGAATTCTGCGGCGACGATGGCGATGACCAGGACGGCCAGGGGGCCTCCCGCTCCACCTTCGGCATTGGCGGCCCAGCCGACGGCGGCCAGGCTGAATAGGACCATGGGGTCTGCCTTGAGGGCGTAGCCGATGGCGACTGCCATCGCGGGACCGCTGACCGCCATGGCGTAGGTGCCGATGTCGGTGATGTACTGGATGCCCAGCTGCTGGCCGAGGGTCCTGATGATGGTGCCTATGAGAAGGGAACAGAACAGGCCCTGGGCCATGGCGCCGAGGGCGTCGATGCCGTAGCGCTTGAGGGATATCTCGATATTCTTGCGTTTAAGAAATGCTTTCATTTTGTCTTTCCGGCCTATGCGGCTTTTTTTCTGTCCGGAGGTCCGGGCTAGAGCATGCTCATCAGAAGGCAGGCGCCGCAGAAGAGCAGCATGCCGAGGATCTGGGATCCGTTGCGCTTCTGGAGCTGCTTGGTGTAATTGACGTTGGGACGGTAGTAGTCCTCGGGGGCGTTGAGGTTGAATTCCTCGGGTCTGTAGGAGGCGGTGTGCCTGAAGGTCACGTCACTGCTTTTGGCTGCGGGGGCTGCGGGAGCGGTCTCGGGAGCTTCGGGGGCGGGCGCCGCGTCCGGAGTCTCAGGCGCTTCCTGCTCAGCGGACGGAGCTTCCTTTTCTTCCGCCGCGGTCTCCGCAGGCTCGGCAGGGGTCTCGGGAGTCGGTCCGGAAACGGTCTCGGGGACCGGTTCAGCCGCGGTCTTGGTGGCCTCTTCGGCAGGCTCAGTGACAGTCTCGATCACGGGTTCGTGTGCCTCTTCGGCTGCGGGCTCCGCTGCCGTTTCGGCTGGCTCTTCCGGGGCGGCGGGGGCCTTCTCGGGCTCTTCGGCCTTGGGAGCCTCGGAGGCCGGTCTTGCCTCGTACTTTTCCGCGAGGAGCTCGGCGATGTCCGCCAGCCTTCCCTCGGGCAGAGGCTCTCCGGTCTTCTCTGCCGCGGCGATGCCCGGCACCACGTCCGGCTCAAAGAGGACGCTGTCGATCATCTGGGGAGGATCGGGGATCTCGCTCTTTTCAAAGGCCGTTGGGCTGAGCAGGCCTTCCAGCTTCTTCAGGAACTGCTCGGGGGTGGTGTCCTCGTAATATGCCTCGTAGGAGAGGGGATCCGCACCTTCTTCCGCGGGGGCGGGAGCCTCGGTCAGGGCCTTCTCGTATCTTGCGTGGTCTTCGTCCATGGCCAGGTCTATGGAAAGGCCGGTGGGAGTCTTGGGCTTGTCCCTGCCTGCCAGCAGCCAGTCTATGGTCGGGAGGCTGTCCGGATCGTCGTCGGGATCTGCTTCGGGCTCTTCCGCTTCTTCGGGCATAGCCTCGGCAGCAGGCGCTTCAGGCTCTGCGGGTGCTTCGGGAGCCTCGGTTTCAGGCTTTTCGCAGATCTTAGGCTCAACTGCGGGCGCTTCGGTTTCCGGCTCTTCGCAGATCTCAGGCTCTACGACTGGCGCTTCGGTCTCCGGCTCTTCGCAGATCTCAGGTTCTGCAGATGGAACTTCAGTATCCGGCTCTATGCGGACTTCAGGCTCCACTTCGGGCTCATTGACTTCAGGCTCCGCTTCAGGAACTTCGGTCTCCGGCTCTTCACAAACCGCAGGCTCGACTGCGGGTGCTTCATCCTTCGGTCCTTCGCAGACCTCGGGCTCGCTGCAGACGCTCTCTTCTTCCTTTGCCGGAGCTTCCTTAACCGCTTCCCCGGGCCCCAAGGGCTCAACGGAGAAGCAGGCGGGGGCGCCGGTCTTCTGGTCCACGGAGATGGAACTGATCCTGCCCATGGGAACGCCGCCCTGGGCGTAGACGATGGTCTGTTCCATGGGAGCGTACGGCCCGTTCTCAAGGTCCGGGGCCTCAGGCGTCCTGCCCTCTTCAGGCTTTACCAGGGCGCATATCCTGTTGATGAAAACTATCTCGGGCGGAGTGAAGAGCAGCTTGGGCTCTCCTTCCTTTAGGGCTGCTATCCCCGCCAGCTCAAAGCTTCCGCGAAGGAACAGCGGCAGGAAGTGATCCCCCAGCACCGCGCCGCTGTCCGCGTCGACCACCGGCACGTTTCCGGACGCCCTCGTAAATGTCAATGTAGTCATTTGGTCCCCCTTTCTTTTTTCGGTCTTTTCCCGGTCTTCTGATCGCCGCTGCCCGAAGAATTGATGCTAATGGCAGCAGCCGCTATATCTTTCTGGAGCTGCTCGGCCCTGGCGGCCTCGGCAGCCTGTTCCGCGGTCATCGAAGACCGCATCCTCTGTTCGTTCTTCTCAGCCCTGCGCTTCTCCTGTCCGACATAGATCCTGTTGACGATCAGTATGAAGAGCAGGTTGACCAATATACACAGGGCGGCGGTGATGAGGCCGTATTCCCCGTCGCTGAAATAAAGATCCGATCCTGCCATGTACAGGAGGGTCGGCACCAGGCCGGTGATCTCCGCCTTTATCATCGGGAACATGAGCATGGTCGCCGCCTGGAGGCAGATCGAAAGGATCCACGGCAGGGCGGGCTGCCCGCCCTTCTTTACGGGGATCAGCAGTACGACGGCCAGATAAACCAGGACTGCAGGTATCAGTATCTTAAGGTCTGTCATGGATGGCCTCCTTGGTCGTTCTCATGATAGGATGTGGATCAGGTTCCTGGGGCAGGATCTGGCGCAGACTCCGCATCCGTCGCAAAGATCCGGGTCGATGGAGGGGAGCCTTCCGGAGGTCCTGACCGCGCCCTTGGGGCAGACCACGGAGCACAGGCCGCATCCATCGCATCCGGCGGTGCAGGCTCCGCTGCCTTCGTTTCCCGCGGTGCTTATGCTGCAGGCGACGTAGGCGCAGGGCCTCTGAGGCATGAGCTTTATGAGCCCTCTGGGGCAGGCGTCGGTGCATTTCCCGCATCCGGTGCAGCGGCTGCGGTCAACGACGGCGAGGCCGTTCCTCAGGACGATGGCCTTCTGCGGGCAGGCGTCTCTGCAGTCTCCTCCGCCCAGGCAGGCGTTGGGGCAGGTGAGGGGGCCTCCGAAAAGGGTGCTGGCCGCGGCGCAGCTGGCAGGTCCCTGATAATCGTTCTTTCTGCTGCAGACCTGGTCTATGCCGGTGCAGCATACGACGGCGGTGCGGGCAGGGGCTTCTTCAGCGGGATCCGTCTTCGGATCCTCCGGAGCATTATTGCCCCTGATCAGCCCCAGCAGGGTGCAGAGGATCCCTATGACCGCTCCGAGGCCTACGGTGAGAAGGACTGCGTTGACGAATTGTTCCATCGCTCTTCTCCTTTCACCCTACATGCCGAACAGTCCGTCCAGAAGGCCGGTGAGGCCCATGAACGAAAGTCCCATGATCGACGCAGCGATCAGATATGAGGCAGTACCTCTGAAGCTCTCGGGAATGTCGGCAGCGTCGACCCGGCTCCTGATCCCCTCGAAGAGGAACATGACGAGCCAGAAGCCGAGGCCGGTCCCCAGGGCGCTTATCATCGAATAGGCGAGATCCCTTCCGGCGGTGATGTTCTGCTCGAGAAGTCCCAGCACCGCGCAGTTGGAGGCGGTCAGCGGAAGGTATATGCCCAGCTTTCCCCGCAGGCCGGGGAGGAAGCGTTCTATCAGTATCTCGGCCAGCTGGACCAGTCCCGCTATGATCAGCACGAAGACTATGGTCTCCATGTAATCGATGCCGAAGGGCACCAGCAGGATCCTGTAGACGGGCCACGCGCAGGCGGTGGAAAGGAGCATGATCAGCAGTACCGAGGCGGAAAGGCCGTGGACGGCTCTGCTGTCATTCCCCTGTCCGAACAGGGGGCAGATGCCCAGTCCCTTGACCATCACCACGTTGTTCACCAGGACGGCGCCGATGATTATATAAAAGAAGTCTTTCATCTCTCGCACCCTCCTTTGCCGTTCATCGGGCAGGCCGCGGAAGCGGGGCATCCAAGGCAGATCTTCTTCTGCTCTTCAGCAGGTCCCTTGGAGGTCAGCTTGCGGGCGATGGCGATGAGGACTCCCAGGGTGAACAGGCCGCCGGGAGTGAACAGGAAGACGGTTATGGGCTTGACCGGGCCGGTGGGGACCGGGATCCCAAAGACGGTGCCCGAGCCTGCCAGCTCCCTGACCGCTCCCATGAGGACCAGGGCCAGGGTGTAGCCCGCTCCGGTGCCCAGGCCGTCAACCGCGGAATTTATGATGCTGTTCCTGCTGGCGAAGCCCTCGGCCCTTCCGAAGATGGCGCAGTTGACCACCATCAGGGGAAGATAGACGCCCAGGCTGGTCTCAAAGGCAGGAAGATAGGCCGTGATCAGGTATCTCGCGATGGTCACGAAGGAGGCGATGATCACCATGTAGCAGGGGATCCTCACCCGCGAGGGGATGATCCTCTTGAGGGCGGAGATCATCACGTTGGAGCACAGGACCACGAAGAGCATGGAAAGGCCCATGACAAGGCCTGACGACGCCCTTGCCGTCACCGACACCGCCGGGCAGATGCCCATGGCCAGGACCAGCAGCGGGTTCTCGAATATGATCCCGTCGAGGAATATCTGCTTTCTGCTCTTTCTTATCATTCCGTACCGCCGCCTTCCATCTCCTGGATCTGCATGAGCGCCAGGCTCACGCAGCTGAAGACAGCGGCCGAACTGTAGGTCGCTCCGCTGACGGCTTCTATGTGATTGGCCCCGGCTCTGGCTCCGGTGGAGCTGATGCCCGAGGCTCCCGAATACTGGTTAAGGTACGAGCCCTGGTTGACTCGTCCGGCTATTCCGGGGTTCTCGTCCCCGATGTCGGTGATGCGGATCTTTGAGATCTTTCCCGAGGACCTGATGCCGGTCATGACGGTGATCCTGCCCTGGTATCCGTTGGCGCTGCTGGTGACGATCCAGCCGGCTCCGTTGGAGGCCTTCCAGACCGAGCTTACGCCTTCTTCCAGATTGGCCGCGACCTGCTCAAAGGCGTCCGCGTCGGGCAGAAGCTCCAGCATCATGGCCTGCTGCCTTCTTTCACGGTTGCTCTCGATGTGCTCTTCGGTCGCCTGATAGCACAGGGTCATCAGAAGAGACACCACGAGGCAGATGGAGCACAGGACCACTATGGACGAAAGGGGGTTGTTCCTTCTTGCTGTCATGCTGCCGTCCTCCCGTTCATCGTCCTTTTCATGCGCATGCCGACGGTCAGCCTGTCGATCTGGGGAGTCAGCAGGTTCATGAAGAGCATGGCCGTGGACACCCCTTCCGGGTACGACGTATATATCCTGAAATACATGGTGAGCACCCCGCAGCCTATGCCGTAGATCAGCTTTCCGGCGGGGAGCATGGGGCTGGTGGTGTAGTCGGTCGCCATGAAGAAGGCGGCCAGCATGACTCCTCCCGCGCACACGTGAAAGACGGGGTCAAAGCCCCAGAACGTTGCCATTACCATTACCGCGGCCATATATGACAGGGGGATGACGGGGCTGATTATCTTTCTGGCGCAGAGGTAGACGCCTCCGATGAGAAGGGCCAGGGCGCTGATCTCTCCGACGGAGCCGTTGATCAGGCCGAGGAACATCTCAGTATTGCTGGGCAGGGCCCTCGCGTTGGAGAACAGGGCCAGGGGTGTCGCTCCGCTGACCGCGTCGGAGTAGAGCATGGCGTTGGGACCGCCTGCCGCGTTGATCATCACCTGGCTCATCCTGGGCGTCACGATAAAGGTCTGCATCCTGCCCTGATAGCTGAAGAACAGGACGGTGCGGCCAACCAGGGCGGGATTGGCGAAGTTCTGCCCGATGCCGCCGAAGAGCTGCTTGGTCACCACGATGGCTGCGAAGGCGCCGATGGCGATCATCCACAGGGGAGTCCCCGCGGGAAGGCCCATGGCCAGTACCGCGCCGGTGACGGCGGCGCTCCAGTCGCCCGCGGTCTGGGGACGCTTGAGTATCCTTCTGCAGGCCCATTCGAAGCCGACGCAGCAGACTATGGACTCCAGCGTCATGAGAAGGGCGCCGAAGCCGAAGATGTATATTGCCCAGCACTGGGCGGGGATCAGGGCGATGACCACCTGCTTCATGATGGAAGCGGTGTCCTGCCTTGCCTGTATGTGGGGGGCGGGGGAGAGGGCCAGCATCTTTTTACCGTTCATCTCTTCCTCCTTCCGCGTCTTCTATCATGGCAGCCCGGCCGGGCTCTGAAAATATGGCCCTGGCAAGGCCCAGCTCGTAGCTGATCTGCTTTCTTGCGGGGCAGACGAAGCTGCAGCAGCCGCAGCCGGTGCAGGCGCTGAGATATCCTTTCTCAAGGGCCTTTTCATCCCTCTTTCTCCAGGCCTTGAAGAGAAGGTTGGGCATCAGGCCCTGGGGGCAGGCCGCGATGCACCTTCCGCAGTTTATGCAGCCGGTCTCCCGGTCTCTTTCAGCCCTGTAGGCGGAAAAGCAGATTAAGGCGTCGTCGGTCTTGGACACGTAAAAGTTCGTGTCGGGAAGGGCGATACCGGTCATGGGGCCGCCTACGATGATCTTTCTCAGGCTCTCCATGTCCGCGCCGCAGAACTGCAGGACGTCTATCACCGGGGTCCCGACGGGGACCTCGACGTTCATGGGCCTTGACAGCGCGTCGCCGTCGACGGTGACGGTCCTGGATACCAGAGGCATGCCAGTGACGACGTACTGCTGGAGCTTGATCAGCGTCGAGACGTTGAGGACCAGTACTCCCTTGTCCTTCAGGAGCTCGCCGGGAGCGGTCCTGACGCCCAGAAGGGCGTCGGCGAGGGCGGTCTCTTCTCCCGCGGGGAAGATCCTCGAGACCTGGACGGGCCTGACGCTGTCAAGGTCTTTGCAGCTCTCCTCCAGCAGGGGGAAGGCTTCCTCCATGCCTCTTTGGACCGCGATGAAGCAGTCCTTTATGTCCAGCCATCTCAAAAGGAGGGCGGCGCCGGCCGCGACGTCCTTTGCGTAGGCTATGGTGTTGATGTGGTCCGAGGTGACGAAGGGCTCGCACTCGACCCCGTTGATAATGAGATGCTCAAAGGCTTTTCCTTCGTTCTCGAACTTTGCGAAGGTGGGGTATCCCGCACCTCCCAGGCCAACGAGGCCGCAGTCCCGGGCAGCTCTTATCAGGTCTTCCCTGCTTGAGATCACCGGCGGCCTGATGTCCGCGGGGGTCTGCCTTCCGTCGGTCTCGACGATAACGTGAAGGTCGTCCTTTCCCAGCTTGGAGGGCAGGCTCTGGACGCCTGTGACGGTGCCCGAGACGCTGCTGTGCACCGGAACGCCCAGGGGGCCTTCCGCCCTTGCGATCAGCTGGCCTACGGCGACCTTTTCTCCCGGGGAGACCACGGGGACGGCCGCGTCCGCCCTGCCGTGGGTCATGGGTATCCTGACCTCGGAGGGCAGGGTGATCTGCATCACCGACATGCCCGCGGTAGCCTTTAGGCTGCTGAGATATATTCCTTTTTTCCTTGCGGATCGATCCATTTGCAATATATATGTAAATACCGTTTGGCGGTCAAAAATAATTATTCAAATTATCTTATAACGAAACAGGTGAAAAGTAAAGGCCGGGTGCTCCTTGCGCAGGTTTGACATGTCTGCTATAATGGGTCAGGCTTGTTAAAAGGCCTTTTTCGTAATGCAGCGAAAAGCAGATTTGAAGATATAAGGGAGGTCCCCTTTGCCAGCAATAGAGAATCTCAGGGATATGATGCTCTCTTCCGCTGAAAAATACGGAAGCCAGGCCGCATATCTTTACAAGGAAAGACTGGGCGGACCGTACCTGAAGAAGACCTTCGAGGACTTCAGGGACGACGTGCTCAGATTCGGCACCGCTCTCATGGACGCGGGCTTCACCGGCTGCCGCATGGCGGTCATCGGCGAGAACCGCTACGAGTGGATCGTCACGTATTTCGCGGTATCCTGCGGACTGGGGATCATCGTTCCCCTGGACAAGGAGCTGCCGCCCCAGGAGATCGCGGCCCTGATCAAAAGGGCTGAGCTGACCGGCATCACCTATTCGTCCAAGGTGGCGGGAAAGCTCCGCGAGGCTCTCAACATACTCAAGGACGAAGGCTGCGATATCGACCCCATCAGGCTCATCAGCATGGACGAGCCCCCCGAAGATCTGGGCGCCCTGCACATGCAGGCCATGATCGAGAAGGGCAGAAAGCTCAGGGCCGCGGGCACCAGAAGATACGACAAGCTCCCCATCGACCCCGACGAGATGAGGATCCTGCTGTTCACCTCGGGCACCACCGGCCTTGCCAAGGGCGTCATGCTCTGCCACAGGAACCTGTGCAGCAACGTCCAGGCCACCGCCGTCTACGTTGCCCTGGACCGCCTTCCCGGAGCGAAGGTGGGCATTTCCATACTGCCGATGCACCATACCTACGAGTTCTCCGCCAACGTGCTGGGCTCCCTCTATCAGGGCGGCACCCTGGCCTTCTGCGAGGGCCTCAAGCACATCGTGAAGAACATGCAGGAGGCCGGCACCACCTACATGATCGCCGTGCCCCTGATCTTCGAGAACATGCACAGCAAGGTCTGGAAGAAGGCCGAAAAGGAAGGCAAGGCGGACAAGCTCCGCACCCTGGTCAAGATGATCAGGAACCTTTCCAAGATCGGCGCCATAGACAAGAAGCTCTCCAAGCGCACCGCCAAGATGTTCAAGGAGGTCCACGAGGCCTTCGGCGGCAAGCTGGAGCTGATGATCGCGGGAGCTGCTCCCATCGATCCCGACGTCATAGGCGATTTCAACGCCATGGGCTTTCGCATGGTCCAGGGCTACGGCATGACCGAATGCTCTCCTATCATCGCCCTCAATCCCGACTATGCCATCAAGGCAGCGGCGGCGGGACTCCCCCTGCCGGGCACCGAGCTCTACATAGATGAGCCCGATGACGCCGGCGTAGGCGAGATCGTCTGCCGCAGCGACTCCGTCATGCTGGGCTACTACAGGGATCCCGAAGAGACCGCCAAGGTCCTCAGTCCCGACGGCTGGCTCAGGACCGGAGACTACGGTTACGTGGACCAGAACGGTTACGTGTACATCACCGGCCGCAAGAAGAACGTCATCGTGACCAAGAATGGAAAGAACGTCTTCCCCGAAGAGGTCGAATACTATCTGATGAAGAGCCCCTACATCAAGGAGGTCGTCGTCAGCGGAAAGAACGACGAGAGGACCGGAGATCTGACGGTCAGCGCCGAGATCTTCCCCGACATGGACGCGGCGGCCGCGGCGGGAGCTGACAGTCCCGAGAAGCTCCACGAGCTGCTGAAGGACGAGATCGAGAAGTGCAACGACACCATGTCCTCGTACAAGAGGGTCAGGGCCTTCACGGTCAGGGACACCGAATTCGAGAAGACCACCACCAGAAAGATCAAGCGCTGGTAGAAGGTTGAAGGCTGAATGAAAAGGACATCACGGCTTTTGTGCATCTTTCTGTGCGCCGTCATGGCGCTGCTGACCGGATGCGAGAGCTACGACAATTTTTACAATACATTCTTTAAAGAAGAAGAGCCTGAATACATCCAGAAGATCCGGATCGGAGTGCTGGAGCCCATGACCGGAGGCGATTCGGCCGACGCTCAGGCGGAGATCTCGGGGATCGAGCTGGCCCACGAGCTTTTCCCCCAGGCGCTGGGGACCGACGTCGAGCTGGTCTACGCGGACAATCAGTCCGACGTCGCCGTGTGCCCCGAGGCCGCCCAGAGCCTTGTGGATCAGGGAGTTTCGGTGATACTGGGAAGCTGCAAGAGCACTCTGAGCCTTGCCGCCAGCGACGTCATCGCTGAGGCCGAGATACCGGCCATCGGGATCACCTGCATCAATCCCATCATCACTGAGACCAACAGGTACTATTTCAGGGTCTGCAACATAGAGTCCTTCGAGGGAGACGCGGCCGCCAGGTTCGTCTACTACGGAAAGGGCGCTTCCGAGGCCGCGGTCCTCAAGCAGGAGGGCGACGACTTCGCCCAGGCCCTGGTGGACGCCTTCAAGGCCAGGATGACCTCCTGCACCGGCAGGGAGTTCTCGGTCACCGTGGTGGAGTATCCCGCGGGGACCACCGACTTCACGCCATACCTGTTCGACCTTTCGACGGTATCCAGCGGCATCGTGTATTTCCCGGTGAACGCGCAGACGGCGGCTAACGTCATCAAGCAGGCCCGGGACGCCGACTACCGGTTCACCTGGGTCGGAGGCAGCGGCTGGAGCTCCATCGAGAGCGCGGATCCCGCCTATGCGGCCTCAGAAGACCGCTATCTGGACGGAGTATGCTATGTTGCCGAGGTCAACATCGACAGCGTCGAGACGGCCATGTCCCAGACCTTCAAGGAGGCCTACGCCCAGAAATACGGGGCTGAGACGGTCCCGCCCGACGGGGCTGCCCTGGGCTTCGACGCCTACCTGCTGGCCCTGGAGGGCATAAAGCAGGCGGAGAGCTGGACCGATACCCAGACCATAGCAAACAAGCTTTACAACGTGTACAAGCTTGAAGGAGTCACGGGCAACATCAGCCTCAACTCCAAGGGGGATCCCATCAAGGAGGTCTCCATCAACATGATCTGTCCCCAGGGGCATGAGAGCGTTTACGTCGTCGTTCCCAAGTGGGGGGACTGACGCGGAGATATAAGAGCAAACGATATATTTTATAAAAAGGAGCAAAACAAAATGAGAGAAAAGATCATCGAAGCCCTCGAGCAGGTAAGACCCTTCCTTCAGAGAGACGGCGGAGACGTCAAGTTCGTCGACTATACCGACGACAAGGTGGTCCTCGTCGAGCTGCAGGGACACTGCGCCGGCTGCCCCCATTCCCAGGCTACCGTCAAGGACGGCATCGAAGGACTTCTCAAGGAGATGTTCGGCGATGAGGTCGCAGCAGTAGAGCCTACCAACAAGTTCGAGTGGATGTAATGGCAAGGGAAAACAAAGAACAACAACTGGATGAAGAGACTTTAAGGCGCAGGGCTGCCATCAGAAAGGCCCAGAGGAGGAGAAAGGCCACCGTCGCCAAGTTCCTCAACGGGGTCAAGGCAGCCTTCGTCCTTATCGCGGTGATGTTCCTGCTGTCGCTGATCATCTTCCCGGGCTGGACCTCATCCCTTCGCGGGGAGGACTCCAACGTCTACGCTTCCGAGCGGGGGACCAACCCCAAGATGGAAGGAGACGCCAGGGGAGAAGCGCCCAAAGAGGACGGAAAGGCCGATGAAAAGCTCCCGGAGAAGGAGCCCGAACCCGAGCCTGAACCGGAACCGGTCTACGAGACCATCTCCATCAGGTGCATCGGCGACGTCATGGCCCACAAGTCCCAGGTGGACGGGGCCCTGACCGACAAGACCGCGGGCACCTATGATTTCTCCGGCCATCTCAAGTACGTGGCTCCCTACGTGGGCGACGCGGATCTTTCCATCGCCAACATCGAGACGACCTTCAAGGGATCCGGCCCCTACAAGGGCTATCCCAGCTTCAACGCGCCCGACGTGCTGGCCCAGAACATCAGCGACATGGGCGTCGACGTGGGGCTTCTGTCCAACAACCACATCATGGATCAGGGACTGACCGTTCTTGAGAGGAGCATCGACCACCTGAGAAGCTGCGGCATGATCACCGCCGGCTCCCGCCACGACGGCGAGAAGCGCTACGTGATCATGGACGTCAAGGGCGTAAAGATCGGCCTGGTCGCCTACACCTACGAGACTCCCAGAAACGGCGGAAAGAGGACCATCAACGCGGCCATACTCAACAGCGCCGCCGAGACCGTCATCAACAGCTTCACCCAGGACAGCTACGATGTCCTGGACAAGGATCTGGCCGTGATCAAGGAGCAGATGGACGCCTGCAGGCAGGACGGAGCCGACGTGGTGATCCTCTACATGCACTGGGGCGAGGAATACCAGAAGTCGGGCAACGCCTTCCAGAGGTACATGGCCAAGGCCATGGCCAACGCCGGGGCTGACATCATTTTCGGATCCCATCCCCACGTGCCTCAGGAGATCGACATGGTAGAAGTGACCGACGCTTCAGGCGCGGTGACCAAGACCGTGCCCGTGTTCTATTCCATGGGCAATTTCATCTCCAACCAGAGGACCGAGACCCTCAGCGGGACCTACGGCGCCAATGCCGCAGCCAGGACCGAGCAGGAGTTGATCGCCTGCGTGGATCTCACCGTGTGCATCGACGACGGTTCCTTCACCATCGACAGGACTTCCTTCATACCCCTTTGGGTAGACAGGGAGAAGAAGAGCGACGGGACCTACAATTACGGGGTGATCCCTCTTGTCGAAGGCTTTGAGAACAACGAGATGCTGGTCAGGACCGGCCACGTCTCCAGGGCCAAGGGCGCTCTGGACGCCATGACCGCCCTCATCGGAGAGCAGTACCTGAACAGGACCCCCTATGAACAGAAGACTGGAGAGGACGGCGCTCCCCTTCCCGAGACCAAGGTGACGGTGCTTCCCGGCTTCGAATACCAGAACGCAGCCCAATGAAGACTCTCACCTTTGAGATAGCGAAGAAGATGGGAAAGCCTGCTGCGGGAGCGTCCGGCATCCTGCTGTCCTCGTTGAGAGGGGACGGGATGAAGGCCGTCATGGTAATCAGTTCGTCGTCCTACGACGAGCTCAAGGAGCAGGTGAGCTCCATGCACCAGCAGGGGCTCCCCATCAACTACCGGACCAGAGGAAAGAGCCTCGAGGTCACCGCGAGCCCCGGTAACGGCATAGACGCTCTGGCGGTGCTCTTCTCCTACGCGTCCCAGCTGGAGTTCGCTCTGGACGACGCTCAGGATGTGATGGGCTTTTGCGCAGGCTGCAGGAGCTTTCTCGACGGCTGCATGGAGCCTCTTTCCATCGCGCTGGACAAGGATTCCCTGAGCCTTAAGATGAAGGCCCAGATCGGAGATGAAGAAGATCCCCAAGGCTTTTACGAAAGGCTGATGGAGATCCTGACAAAGGCCGACATGGGAGTGATAAAACAGTGACCGATATCGATCGATAGAAACTTGAACAGGCGCGGCTGAGACTGCCTTGGCTGCGCCTTGGCATATGTTGACGGCGTTTTGCCGGGGAGCATCCCAATGACAGGGACCGAACTGAAGATCATCGATGACCGGCAGGTCTTCGCTTCGTTTACCACGAGGCAGACGACGGCTTATGAGAGAAGGGAAGCTCTGGCGCGCGAGGCGGAGGGCTTCGGTGGGGCAGTGGTGTGGCCCCATCTGGTCCACGGGACCGATATCGCTGTGGTGGGGGAAGAGTCCCTGGGAAAGGGGCTGGTCATCTTCGAGGACCACGACGGGGCTGTGACATGCGTTCCCGGCGTCGCCCTTACGGTGACCTGCGGCGACTGCCTTCCGGTCTACGCCTGGGATCCTGTCCACAGGGCCATAGGTCTGGTCCACGCGGGCTGGCGGGGGACCCTGGCTGGGATAGCGGCGGAGATGGTCCGGGTCATGGGCAGGGAATACGGGTCCCGTCCCGAGGATCTTCAGGTCCGCATAGGACCGGGGATCGACGCCTGCTGCTTTGAGGTGAAGGAGGACTGCTATGGCCTCTTCCTCGATAAATACCCCTGGGCGGAGGACTATATGTACCGGCGGCCCGACGGGAGCTTCACCCTGGATCTTAAGGGCATCAACCTGGAGATCCTGACCCTCTGCGGCGTAGAGGACGCCCTGGCTTCGGAACGCTGCACCTGCTGCGAAAAAGATGTCTTTTACTCGTGGCGGGGCAGGAAGGAAAAGGACCGGATGCTGGCCTACATATATATAAAAGAAGAAGGGACGCCGGGCTTTAAAAGCGCGGAGGGCCCTTCCCTTTAGTCCCCATTATAAAGAAAGAGAAGAATGACATGATCGAAAACAACGTGGTAGACGCTCTCATAGAGATCCCCCTGGGCTCGAGGAACAAGTACGAGACCGATGAAAAGACCGGAGGGATCAGGCTGGACCGGGTCCTTCATTCCGCCATGACATATCCGACTGAGTACGGTATAATCGAAGGCACCCTCGCCCTGGACGGCGATCCTCTGGATATCCTGGTGGTGTGCAACGAGCCCACTTTCCCGGGCTGCATCGTCCCTGCCAGGGTGCTGGGCTACCTTCCCATGTGGGACGGCGGCAAGGAGGATTTCAAGCTGATCTCGGTGCTGGACTGCGATCCCCGTTACGACGGGGTCAGGGAGCTCTCGGATCTTCCGGCCTTCGTGCTCAAGGAGATCAAGAACTTCTTCGAGAGCTACAAGGTGCTCCAGAACATCAGCGTCGAGACCGCCGAATACAGAGGAAGAGAAGACGCCCTGAGGGTCATCGACGAGTGCAGGGAAAGATATATCAACGAGCAGAAAGAGAGTTAGTATGAGCTGGACACCGGAAAGATACACCGCACCTGACTTTGGTTTGGAGAAGTTCACCGCTGCCCCCGACGCGGTCATAAAGGCTGCCCCGGCGGACGGGGCCGCTCCCGAGGGCTTCCACGCCATGAGCATCTTCCCCGAGTACTTTAAGATAGAAGGAAGATGGCTGCTGGCGGAGGAGAGCCGCATGGACTGCGTCCCGGTCTATGAGGGCGGACGCATCGCGGTCAGGGAGTTCAGGCTCCTTAAAAAAGGCGATCCGGTCGTCGTGGGAAGGACCGAGAACTGCGAAGAGGGCATTTACGTCCATCCGGATGGTTTTTCCTCCAAGACGGGCGACTCCGACGTGTTTTCGTTCAGAAGGGGACGCTCCCGGGAGACCTCTTTTTCGAGGGACTACAACGAGCTCCTCGACATCCTGCGCTACGACAGGGACCACGGCCGTATCGTATGGGTCATGGGACCCGCCCTGGTCTTCGACGGGGACTGCAGAATGGCCTTCTCATCGCTCATCGAGGCCGGTTACGTCGACGCGGTCCTGGCGGGCAACGCTCTTGCGACCCACGATCTTGAAGGCGCGTATCTCGGGACCGCCCTCGGCCAGGACATATTCACCAGGCAGAGCCGGCCCGGCGGCCACTACAATCACCTGGACACCATCAACCGTGTGAAGGCCTGCGGCGGCATCCCTGGGTTCATCGAAAAGGAGAACATAAACAGCGGCATCATATATACCTGCGAGAAATGCGGGGTGCCCTACGTCCTGGCGGGGTCCATCAGGGACGACGGGCCGCTTCCCCCGGTCTTCGGCAACGTCTACGAGGCTCAGGACCGGATGAGGGAGCAGGTCTCGAAAGCGACCACAGTCATCTGCATGGCGACCATGCTCCATTCCATCGCGGTGGGGAATATGACTCCGTCCTACAGGGTCACCGGGGACGGGACCGTCAGACCGGTGTATTTCTACTGCGTGGACGTTTCGGAATTCACCATCAACAAGCTGACCGACAGGGGGAGCCTTTCCTCCAGGGGCATCGTCACCAACGCCCAGGATTTCGTCGTGAAGCTGGCGGCGGGGCTGGGACTTTAGATTTTCAGACCAAAGCCTTCAGAAAACTTCCGCTTGATATATACAGATATTCGATAGATCGTATCAGATCGAGCAATTAAAAATATCTTTTTCTACATTTAGTTGTGCCTTTTTAGCGGCGTCCACAATATATCAGGGCGCCGTTTTATATTTGTCTCCGCATAAAGGAACGCCCGGCTGCGTATCCGGAGTTCCGCGTATGAACGGGCTTGCATAAAAGCCCGCGATGCCTTAAAATGCAAGCGTTTTTGCCTTTGAAATTTTTTTAGAAAAATCTAAAAAAGTGCTTGCATTTCGAAGAGCCGCGATGTATATTTGTAGAGCTTGCTTAAGGAGGACTATGCCCTTAAGGCTTAGGCCTTCTATGGCCAGGAGGCAGAAAGTTGCTGCGCTATCAGGGAATTTCTGCTGAGAATTGTCCGCCCCGCGAGGCGGGCGAAGGAGTCCTCGCGTGTTTTTCGATGAGGGGAAATAAAGGAAACGCCCGAATGCGTGTACAGCGTCTCAGAGTTGCGGGACGACGGCGCGAAGCGTTGAGACTTCAAGGAAGGACCGCTGAGGAACAACCTCGCACAGAATAGCGAAAATGTGCGCAAACCATGCGAAGATGACCTTCGCAGTAAAGCAAACACAGAAGGAGACAGAAAATGAGTAGTCAGAAGATCAGGATCAGGCTCAAGGCTTACGACCACAAGGCACTGGATCAGTCCGCAGCAAGGATCGTCGAGGCAGCCAAGAAGACCGGCGCCGAGGTATCCGGACCCATCCCCCTCCCCACCGAAAAAGAGGTCGTGACCATCCTCAGAGCAGTTCACAAGTACAAGGACAGCCGTGAACAGTTCGAGCAGAGGACTCACAAGAGACTGATCGATATCACCAACCCGACCGCCAAGACCATGGACACTCTCATGAAGCTTGACATGCCCGCGGGCGTTGATATCGCCATCAAACTGTAAGTACCCACGGTAACGATAGATTACTAACGTACTTAGTATGATTGCCCAAAGCAATCCGCTGTAAGAACTTAGGAGGAAAAAGAATGAAAGCGATTTTGGGAAAGAAGATCGGCATGACCCAGATCTTTTCCGAAGCGGGACAGATCATTCCCGTAACTGTCATCGAGGCCGGCCCCGCAGTGGTCACCCAGGTCAAGACAGTTGAAAATGACGGCTACTACGGCGTTCAGATCGGTTTCGAAGATCAGAAGGCCTGCAGAGTCAACAAGCCTGACAAGGGCCACTTCGACAAGGCCGGCGTCACCTACAAGAAGCACCTGGCAGAGTTCAGACCCGAAGAGGGCGAGAGCTACGAATTAGGACAGGTCATCACCGTGGATACATTCGAAGTCGGCACCCTGCTCGACATCACCGGCACCTCCAAGGGTAAGGGAACTCAGGGAAACATCAAGAGGAACCACCACAGAAGAGGCCCCATGAGCCACGGCTCCAAGCATAAGAGACTGCCCGGCGGCCTGGCCGCTGCAACTTATCCTTCCAGAGTCTTCAAGGGCAACAAGGCCCCCGGAAGAATGGGAAGAGATACTGTGACCGTGCAGAACCTCGAGCTGGTAAAAGTTATTGCAGACAGAAACCTGATGCTCGTTAAGGGCGCTGTTCCCGGAAACAAGGGCGGTATCCTCCGCATCCGGACAGCCGTCAAGGGACAGGGCAAATAGCGAGACTGAAAGGAGGTAGTCCCAATGGCAGAAGTAAAAGTGCTGACTATGGCAGGAGCCGAGGCCGGAACTCTCGAACTGAAGGATTCCGTCTTCGCCATCGAGCCTAATGAATACGCAGTACACGAAGTAGTAAAGAATTATCTGGCTAACCAGAGGCAGGGCACCCAGTCCGCAAAGACCAGGGGCGAGGTCCGCGGAGGCGGCCGCAAGCCTTTCAGACAGAAGGGCACCGGTCGTCACAGACAGGGAAGCTCCACCGATCCTACCCAGGTAGGCGGCGGCGTAGTATTCGCTCCCAAGCCCAGAAGCTACAGATACACCGTTCCCAGAAAGGTCAGAAGACTTGCGATGCTGTCCATGCTCTCCAGCAAGCTGGCCGACGGCGAGATGATCGTCGTTGACGCCATGAGCTTCGAGAAGCCCAGCACCAAGGAAATGATCAAGACTCTCGCAAACCTGGGCGCTGCTAAGAAGGCCCTCATCGTCACCGGAACCGTCGATGAGAACGTCATGAAGAGTGCAGCCAACATCCCCGGTGTGCAGGTATCCTGGGTCGGTCAGATGAACGTATATGAGATCATCAACCACACCAGCTTCATCCTCACCAAGGATGCGGCCCAGAAGATCGAGGAGGTTTACGCATAATGAAGACCGCTTATGACATCATCAAGTGCCCCCTGGTCTCTGAGAAGAGCATGGACGACGCACAGGAAAGAAAGTACACCTTCAAGGTCGACGTTAAGGCTACCAAGACCCAGATCAAGGCCGCTGTCGAAGAAGCCTTCGGCGTAGAGGTCGTAAGAGTCAACACCGTCAACTACGACGGCAAGATCAAGAGACAGGGCGTCACCCAGGGAAGAACTCCCGCTTACAAGAAGGCCATCGTATTCGTCTCTGAGAACAGCAAGACCATCGAGTTCTTCGAAGGACTCTAAAGAGGAGGAGAAAAAATGGGAATCAAGAAATATAAACCGACTACTCCGGGTCTGAGAGGCATGACCGTCTCCACCTTCGAAGAGATCACCGCGACCAGCCCTGAAAAGTCCCTGACCGTTTCTCTCAAGAAGAACGCAGGAAGAAACAACCGCGGCGCCATCACCGTCCGTCACAGAGGCGGCGGCAACAGGCGCAGGTACAGGATCATCGACTTCAAGAGAATGAAGGACGATATCCCCGCTACCGTCAAGACCATCGAGTATGATCCCAACCGCAGCGCCAACATCGCTCTCGTATGCTACGCTGACGGCGAGAAGAGATACATCATCGCTCCCGACGGGCTCAAGGTCGGCGACGTCATCTACAGCGGCGCCAACGCAGACATCAAGGTAGGAAACACGCTTCCCCTTGCAAACATCCCCCTCGGTACCCTGATCCACAACGTGGAGCTCAAGCCCGGCAAGGGCGCCCAGCTCTGCAGAGCCGCCGGCAACGCCGCCCAGCTCATGGCCAAGGAAGATGATTACGCCCAGGTAAGGCTCCCGTCCGGCGAAGTCCGCAGGATCAGTATGAACTGCAGAGCCACCATCGGCGAGGTCGGAAACATTGATCACGAGCTCGTATCCATCGGCAAGGCCGGACGCACCAGACACATGGGCATCAGACCTACCGTCCGCGGTTCCGTCATGAACCCCAATGACCACCCCCACGGCGGCGGCGAAGGCAAAGCTCCTGTCGGCCGTCCCGGTCCTGTAACTCCCTGGGGCAAGCCTGCTCTCGGTTATAAGACCAGAAAGAAGAAGAAGGCCAGCGATCAGTTCATCGTAAAGAGAAGGAACCAGAAGTAATCAGGGAGGATAATTAAATGAGCAGATCATTAAAGAAAGGCCCGTTCGTCGATGAGAAGCTTCTGAAGGCCATCGAAGCAATGAACGCAGCCAATGACAAGAAGGTCATCAAGACCTGGTCCAGATCCTCTACGATTTTCCCGCAGATGATCGGCCACACCATCGCCGTCCACGACGGACGCAAGCACAACCCCGTATACATCACTGAAGATATGGTCGGACACAAGCTCGGTGAGTTTGCTCCCACCAGAACTTTTAGAGGACACGCGAACTCCTCTAAAGTCAAGTAGGAAGGAGATATAACAATGGAAGCAAAAGCAGTTGCCAAATATGTGAGAATGTCTCCGTCCAAGCTCAAGCCGGTCGCCGACCTGGTGAGAGGCAAGGATCTTCAGGAGGCGCTGACCATCCTCAAGTTCACCCCCGGAAAGAGCGCTGAGCTTGTCGAGAAGGTCGTCCAGTCCGCAGGAGCCAATGCTGAGAACAACTTCGAGATGGACCCCGCAAAGTGCTATGTCGCTGAGATCTATGTGAACCAGGGCCCCACCATGAAGCGCTGGAGAGCAGGAGCTCAGGGCAGGGCAGGCAAGATCCTCAAGAGAAGCAGTCACATCGGCGTAGTTCTTAAGGAAAGGTAATCAGGAGGATATAAAATGGGTCAGAAAGTAAGTCCCCATGGATTCAGAGTAGGCGTCATTCAGGACTGGGATTCCAAGTGGTACGCCAATAAGAAGAACTTCTCTGATTACCTGGTAGAAGACAACAAGGTCAGAGAATTCGTAAAGAAGAGGCTCTTCGCTGCCGGCGTCTCCAAGGTCGTCATCGAGAGAGCAGCCGAGAACCAGATGAGAGTCTCCGTTCTCACCGCAAAGCCCGGTATGGTCATCGGACGCGGCGGCGACGGCATCGATCAGCTGAAGACCGAGCTTGAAAAGCTCACCGGCAAGAAGATCTCCGTCAACATCGTCGAGCTCAGACGTCCCGACGCGGACGCCCAGCTGACCGCCGAGAGCATCGCTCAGGCTCTTGAGAAGAGAACTTCCTTCAGAAGAGCCATGAAGCAGGCCATCCAGAGGGCCATGAAGGCCGGCGCCAAGGGTATCAAGGTCGTCATCAGCGGCCGTGTAGGCGGCGCCGAGATCGCCAGAAGCGAGAAGTACAGCGAAGGCAACGTTCCCCTTCACACTCTCCGTGCCAACATAGATTACGGTTTCACCGAAGCTGACACCCAGTACGGACGCATCGGCGTCAAGGTCTGGATCAACGTAGGCGAAGTCCTGGGCAAGGAACTGGTCCCCTCCATCGTCGAAGAGACCGAGAACAGAAGAGAGCGCGGCAACAGACGCGAAGGCCGCGGCAGAAGAGACGGCGAGAGAAGAGAGCGTCGTGACCGCGATGGCCGCGGCGACCGCAGAGGCGGAAGGTTCGAAGAGAAGGAAGTCAAGAAGTTCGAGAACCCCCGCAAGCGTCCCGTCAAGCCCCAGGCTCCCGTCGAGCCCCAGGAAACCGAAGCACCCGCAGAAACAGCCGAGACTGCTCCTGCAGAAGAATAACGGAAGGAGGAATTAAGCCATGTTAATGCCAAAGCGTGTGAAGTACAGAAGGCTTCACAGAGGCAGAATGAAGGGCATAGCCACCAAGGGCAACACCGTTACCTACGGAACCTACGGCCTGATGGCTACCGAGTGCGGCTGGATAACCGCCAACCAGATCGAGGCAGCCCGTATTGCCATGACCAGATATATCAAGAGAGGCGGACAGGTTTACATCAAGATCTTCCCCCACAAGTCCGTCACCAAGAAGCCCGCTGAAGTACGTATGGGTTCCGGAAAAGGTGCTCCCGAGTACTGGGTCGCAGTAGTCAAGCCCGGCAGGGTCATGTTCGAGATTGGCGGAGTCCCCGAGGCCGACGCCAAGGAAGCTATCCGTCTCGCATCCCACAAGCTGCCTGTCAAGTGCAAGTTCGTAGTCAAGGATGGTGAAGCCTAATGAAAATCGAAGCTATCAGAAAGATGAGCCAGACCGAGCTTGCCGCTGAAGAGACCAAGCTGAAGAAGGAACTGTTCAACCTCCGTTTCCAGCACGTCACCGGCCAGCTTGAGAACCCGCTCAAGATGAAGGAATTAAAGAAAGATATCGCCAGAGTGAAGACCGTCATGAGAGAGAACGCTCTCAAGGCCGCTGAGAAATAACTGAAAGGAGGATGCAGATATGTCAGAAGAAAGAAATCTGAGAAAAGTCAGAGTCGGTATCGTTACCAGCGACAAGATGGACAAGACCATCGTCGTGGCTACTGAAGAATCACGTCGTCATTCTCTTTACGGTAAGTCTCAGAAGATCACCAAGAAGTTCATGGCACACGATGAGAACAATGAGTGCCAGATCGGCGACAAGGTAAAGATCATGGAGACAAGGCCCCTGTCCAAGAACGTCAGGTGGAGACTTGTCGAGATCGTCGAAAAGGCTAAGTAAGGAGGCACCAGATGATCCAGAATGAAACAAGACTGAAGGTCGCTGACAACTCGGGCGCAAAGGAGCTCCTGTGCATCCGTATCCTCGGCGGCACCGGTCGCAAATATGCAAACATCGGCGACGTCATCGTGTGTGCCGTTAAGGATGCGACCCCCGGCGGTCAGGTCAAGAAGGGTGACGTCGTCAAGGCCGTCATCGTAAGATCTGCCACCGGCGCAAGAAGAGTAGACGGCAGCTACGTCAAGTTCGATCAGAACGCAGCCGTCATCATCAAGGACGACAAGACTCCTATCGGGACCCGTATCTTCGGGCCGGTAGCGAGAGAGCTGAGAGACAAGGGCTTCATGAAGATCGTATCCCTTGCTCCGGAAGTACTGTAGGAGGTGCGCGTAAATGAGAATCAGAAAAGATGACACCGTCCTCGTGATCGCCGGAAAAGACAAGGGCAAGAAGGGCAAGGTCCTTCGCGTCGACGCCAAGAACGAGCGCGTATACGTAGAAGGCTGCAACATCCAGACCAGACATGCAAAGGCCCAGCAGAACCAGCCCGCAGAGATCCGCAAGATCGAGGGACCCATCCACGTTTCCAACGTTATGTACTGGGACAACAAGGCCAAGGCCGCTACCCGCATCGGATACACTTACGAGAACGGTCACAAGAAGAGAGTATCCAAGAAGACCGGTCAGGTCATCGACTAATTGAAAGGAGAAAACACAGATGTCAGCAAGACTGAAAGAAAAGTATAAAGCTGAAGTTTTCCCCGCACTCAAGGAAAAGTTTCAGTACAAGAACGTTATGATGGTCCCCAAGCTCGAGAAGATCACCCTGAACATGGGTCTGGGCGACTGCAAGGACAACCCCAAGCTCCAGGAGCTTGCGGTCAAGGAAATGGCCATGATCTCCGGACAGGCTCCGGTCGTCACCAAGTCCAGAAAGTCCATCGCTAACTTCAAAGTAAGAGAAGGCATGACCGTCGGATGCAAGGTCACCCTCCGCGGAGACAGGATGTATGAGTTTGCAGACAAGCTGTTCAACATCGCTCTCCCCAGAGTAAGAGACTTCAAGGGCGTGAACAGAAACTCCTTCGACGGACGCGGAAACTACTCCATGGGCGTCAAGGAACAGCTGATCTTCCCCGAGATCGTCTATGACGAAGTCGAGAAGGTCAGAGGCATGGATATCGTATTCACCACCACGGCAAAGACCGACGAGGAAGCAAGAGCACTGCTCGAGCTCCTGGGCATGCCGTTCGAGAAGTAGGAGGTCAGGCATGGCAAAAACATCTCTTAAGGTAAAGCAGAAGAGAGCACCCAAGTACTCCACTCAGGCGTACAACCGCTGCAAGATCTGCGGAAGACCTCATGCTTATTTAAGAAAGTACGGTATCTGCCGTATTTGCTTCAGAGAGCTGGCTTACAAGGGTGAGATCCCCGGCGTAAAGAAGGCCAGCTGGTAGTCAGAGGAAGGAGGTACTTATCGATGACTATGACAGATCCGGTAGCAGATATGCTCACCAGAATCAGAAACGCCAACACTGCAGGTCATGCTACTGTTGACATCCCCTCTTCTAAGATCAAGAAGAACATCGCGGAGATCCTTCTTAAGGAAGGCTACATAAAGGGTTTTGAAGTCGTTGAAGGTGAAGTCCAGGACACCATCAGGGTCCAGATGAAGTACGCCAGCGACAAGACCAGAGTTATCACCGGGATCCAGAGGATCTCCAAGCCCGGACTCAAGGTCTATGTAAAGGCTGATGAAGTCCCCAAGGTCCTCGGCGGTCTGGGAATCGCCATCATCTCCACCTCCAGCGGCCTTATCACCGATAAGGAAGCAAGGAAGCTGGGCGTGGGCGGAGAAGTCGTCTGCTACGTTTGGTAATAAGGAAAGGAGTAACAAATGTCCAGAATAGGAAAACTGCCTGTGACTGTTCCTGCCGGCGTTGAGGTCACCGTAAGTGATCACAATCTTGTTACCGTAAAGGGCCCCAAGGGCACCCTGAGCGAGCAGATCAGCACACTCATCAAAGTAGACCAGGAAGAAGGCAAGCTGCACTTCAGCCCTGTCAATGACAGCCGCGAAGCTAACATGCAGTTCGGACTGGCAAGAAGTCTGGTAAACAATATGGTTCACGGAGTCACCGTAGGCTACGAGAAGCAGCTCGAGATGATCGGCGTCGGATACAGAGCCGAGAAGAAGGGCAAGGACCTCGTAATGCAGCTCGGTTATTCCCATCCCGTCATCATGACCGATCCCGAAGGCATCGAGACCGTCTGCACCAGCAACACCGAGATCACCGTCAAGGGTGCCAGCAAGTCGCAGGTAGGCAACTATGCCGCCGTCATCCGCGCGTGGAGAAGCCCGGAACCCTACCTCGGCAAGGGTATCCGTTACAAGGGCGAATATGTCCGCCGCAAAGAAGGCAAGACCGGTAAGTAGAGGAAGGAGTGAACGATATGGCTAACAGAAGCAGAAACGACAATCGTCTGGCCAGACATGAAAGAGTCAGAAAAGACGTATTCGGAACTCCCGAAAAGCCCAGGCTTTGTGTTTTCAGAAGCTCCAAGAACATCTACGCACAGGTCATCGACGATGTGAACGGCAAGACCCTGTGCTCCGCTTCCACCCTTGACAAAGAGATCAAGGAACAGGCTGCTTACGGCGGCAACAAGGCTGCTGCCAAGCTGGTAGGCGAGCTCATCGGAAAGAGGGCAAAGGACGCCGGTATCGAGACCGTTTGCTTTGACAGAGGCGGATACCTCTATCACGGCAGAGTGCAGGAGCTGGCTGATGGCGCAAGAGCTGCCGGCCTGAATTTCTAAGGAGGAGTACACAGAATGCGTAACATAGATGTCTCCAAGCTTGATCTAAAAGAATCCATCGTGAACATCAGAAGAGTCACGAAGGTCGTTAAGGGCGGTAAGAACTCCAGGTTCAGCGTCACCGTAGTCGTCGGAGACAGCGACGGTCACGTAGGTCTGGGTCTTGGCAAGTCCGTTGAGATCCCCGAGGCCGTCAGAAAGGCCAGCGAGGACGCCAAGAAGTCCCTCATCACCGTCCCGATGGTCGGAACGACCATCCCCCACAAGACTCTGGGCGTATTCGGAGCAGGCAAGGTCCTGATCATGCCCGCAGCCCCCGGTACCGGAGTCATCGCAGGCGGCGCCGCACGTACAGTGCTGGAGTACGCAGGCATCCAGGACGTAAGAGCCAAGTCCCTCGGTTCCAGCAATGCCGGAAACGTAGCATATGCGACCATCGCCGGCCTCAAGCAGCTGAAGACCATCGAAGAGGTCTCCGCTCTCAGAGGACTGACCAAGGAAGAGATCCTGGGATAGGAGGAGAAATAAATGCTTAAGATCACATTAGTTAAGAGCACTATAGGCTCCACCCCTTATCAGAAGAAGGTCGTCGCAGCTCTGGGACTCAGGAAGCTCAACCACAGCGTCGAGCTGCCAGACACCCCTCAGACCAGAGGAGCTGTCAACAAGGTTTCTCACCTCTTGAAGGTTGAAGAGGTCTAAAGGGAGGTAGAAAGAATGAAACTCAGCGAATTAAAGAAGCCCGAAGGCTCCACCTTTATCGGTAAGAGAAAGGGCAGAGGCACCGGCAGCGGAAACGGCACCACAGCCGGCCGCGGAATGAACGGTCAGAAGTCCAGAAGCGGCGTCGGTCTTCGTCTCGGTTTCGAAGGCGGCCAGATGCCACTCTACAGAAGGATCCCCAAGAGAGGATTCACCAATCACTGGAGGACCGACTACGTAGCAGTCAACGTTGAAGCTCTCAACGTATTCGAGGACGGCACCGTGGTCACCCCCGAGATGATGATGGAAAAGGGTCTCGCCAAGGCCGTCACCGGCGGCATCAAGATCCTCGGCGAAGGCGAGCTCAGCAAGAAGCTCACCGTACAGGCCCAGAAGTTCAGCAACAGCGCCATCGACAAGATCGTTGCTGCAGGAGGAAAGGCTGAGGTGGTCTAATGGGTATGCTCCAGACGATGAAGCAGGCTTGGAAGATCCCCGAAATGAGGAAGAAGATGCTTTATACCCTCATGATGATGGTAGTCTTCCGCCTCGGCTCCAATATACCTGTACCGGGCATCAACCGCGCGCTGCTCACCAATATGTTCGATTCCAATGATGCAGGTCTGTTCGGACTCTTCAACCTGTTCTCAGGCGGGTCCTTCCAGAACTTCACCATCTTCGCACTGAGCATCACGCCTTACATCACTTCTTCGATCATCCTGCAGCTGCTCACCGTAGCAATCCCCAAGCTGGAAGAGCTGAGCAAGCAGGGTGAGGAAGGCAGACGCAAGATCGCGGCTCTGACCAGGTACATCACCATCGCTCTGGCACTTATTCAGGCCATCGGCTACACCTTCGGTCTCTTCGGAGGCGTGCTGTCCGACGACAGCATCCTCTCCAAGATCGTCATCGTCCTCTGCCTCATCGCAGGAACCACCTTCCTCATGTGGCTGGGCGAGAGGATCAACGAGAAAGGCATCGGCAACGGTATCTCTCTGATCATCTTTGCCGGTATCGTCTCCAGAGTTCCGACCACCATCACAAACACCTTTACGAAGCTCAGCTCCGGCGAGGCTTCGATCATCTCCGTCATACTGTTCATAATCTTCGCACTGCTGATCATCGTCGGCATCATCATGGTCGAGGAAGGTGTCAGAAAGATCCCCGTCCAGTATGCGAAGAGAGTGGTAGGACGCAAGATGTACGGTGGGCAGAGCACCCACATCCCCATGAAGGTCAACCAGGCGGGAGTCATCCCCGTGATCTTCGCGGTATCGATCCTGCAGCTGCCCAACACCATCGCCTACATGGCTCCCGGTTCGAAGTTCGCAAGCTTCGCTACCAAGTATCTGAGCTCTTCAGGCAATCCCGGAGTCTACATCTTCGGCGTCCTGGAGGTCCTGCTCATCGTCGCCTTCACCTACTTCTATGCGGCCATCAGCTACAATCCCACTGAGATCGCAGACCAGATGAAGACGAACGGCGGCTTCATCCCCGGCATCCGTCCGGGCAAGCCCACCGCTGAATACATCCAGAAGGTCAGCTCCAGGCTGAACCTTGTCAGCGCAATATTCCTCGCGATCGTGGCTACACTGCCCACCATCCTCAATCAGCTGACTTCCCTGTCCATCGGGTTCGGAGGAACTTCACTCATCATCGCCATCGGCGTCGCCCTGGACACCATGAAGCAGATCGAGACCATGATGGTCATGCGCAACTACAGCGGGTTCCTCAAGTAAACGGAGGCGCAGATCATGAAGCGCATCGTATTGCTCGGGCCCCCGGGCGCCGGAAAAGGCACTCAGGCGGAGGGTATCGCTGCAAAATATAACATACCGCATATTTCCACAGGGGAGATCTTCCGGGCCAACGTCAAGGAAGGTACCCCCCTGGGGATCAAGGCCCGCGAGTACATGGAATCAGGTCACCTGGTTCCTGACGAGCTGGTCTGCGAGCTGGTCGAAGACCGGATCCAGGAGCCTGACTGCGCGAACGGTTACCTTCTGGACGGCTTCCCCAGAACAGTTCCCCAGGCCCGTTTCTTCGACGAATTCCTCGAGAAGATGGGCCAGGAGCTGGATAAGGTCATAGACATCGAGGTGGATGAAGACGTGCTGATCCCGCGCATGGTCGGAAGACGGGTGTGCAGACAGTGCGGAAGGCCCTACCACATGATCACGATGCCTCCCAAGACCCCGGGCATCTGCGATGTGTGCGGAGGCGAGGTCTACCAGAGAAGCGACGACACGCTGGAGACAGTGCAGAACCGCTTCCGGGTCTATAACGAACAAACAAGTCCTCTCACCGAATACTACAAGGAAAAAGGCAAGCTGGCTCCGGTCAACGGAGACGCAGGCATCTCCGAGGTCTTCGGTGCGATATGCGCCCTTTTGGGAGAATAAGTCATGATCGTGTTGAAATCAAAGGATGAGATCGAGACGATGGCGAAAGCCGCGTCCGTTACTGCTCAGATGCTCGCCGAACTGCCCGAGGTCATCGTGCCCGGCATGAGCACCAGGGATATCGACGAGTGGGTCGAGCATTACATCCGCAAGCACGGCATGAAGCCCGCATTCAAAGGCTACGGCGGCTTCCCCGCCTGCGCCTGCGTATCGGTCAACGAGGAGGTCGTCCACGGCATCCCGTCCAAGAGAAGGATACTTCGCGAGGGCGACATCGTCAGCGTCGATCTCGGGACCATTTACGAGGGTTATTACTCTGATGCGGCGAGGACCTACCCCGTCGGAAAGATCAGCGACGAACACGCCCGTCTGATCAGGGTCGCCGAAGAGAGCTTTTTCGAAGGTCTCAAGTACTGCAGAAAAGGCAACAGGCTCGGCGACGTATCCCACGCCATCCAGCAGCATGTCGAGGCCGCAGGCTTCGGCGTCATCAGGGATTACGTGGGCCACGGAGTCGGAAGGGACCTTCACGAAGATCCCCAGGTACCCAATTACGGCAAGGCCGGACACGGCCCCGTCCTTACTCCGGGAATGACCCTGGCCATCGAGCCGATGATCTGCACCGGAAACTACGACGTCAGAGTGCTGTCCAACGACTGGACCGCCGTGACCGTCGACGGATCCTGGGCTGCTCATTACGAGAATACCCTGGTCATCACCGAAGACGAACCCAGGCTGCTCACCCTGCTGGACGGCAGGCAGTAGCACAGAAGGCAAAGGAGGACGCTGTTAATGTCGAAGAGCGACAGTATAGAAGTATTCGGCAACGTGCTGGAAGCCCTGCCCAACGCCATGTTCAAGGTCAAGCTTGAGAATGGCTTTGAGGTACTGGCCCACATCTCCGGTAAAATGAGGGTCAATTACATCCGCATCCTTCCCGGGGACAGAGTGAGAGTAGAGCTCAGCCCCTACGACCTCACCCGCGGCAGGATAACCTGGAGAGACAAGTAGCCAATATCAGGAGGAAAAAATGAAAGTCAGAAGCTCAGTAAAGCCCATCTGCGAAAAGTGCAAGGTGATCAAGAGGAACGGCAAGGTCATGGTCATCTGCGAGAACCCCAAGCACAAGCAGGTACAGGGCTAGATGCAGAATAGAACCCATTCTCGCATCTCCTAGCAAGGTATTGTGTGCCGGCGGGCGTCAGCCCGGATTGGCACTGAAATTATTAACATAGTTGCAGTACAACAGGAGGTATTTTTTATGGCTCGTATAGCCGGTGTCGATTTACCCAGAGAAAAAAGAGTGGAAATCGGACTTACCTACATTTACGGTATTGGACTGCCCACTGCAAAGGCCATCCTCGAGAAGGCCGGGGTAAATCCTGATACCAGAGTCAAGGATCTTTCCGAAGAAGAGGCAGGTGCCATCAGAAGGATCATTGATGCCGAGTACATGGTAGAGGGTGATCTCAGAAGAGACGTAGCGCTTAACATCAAGCGTCTCCAGGAGATCAGCTGTTACAGAGGCGTCCGTCACAGAAGAGGACTTCCCGTCCGCGGCCAGAACACCAAGAACAACAGCCGCACCAGGAAGGGCCCCAAGAAGACTGTCGGCCGCAAGAAGAAGGATTAATGAAGGAGGTAAGCTGAGATGGCAACAGTAAAGAAAGCTGTACGCAAAAAGAAGAGAGAACGCAAGAACATTGAAAGCGGTCAGGCACATATCCAGGCTTCCTTCAATAACACCCTCGTGACTCTTACCGATCTTTCCGGCAACGCGATCTCATGGTGCAGCGCCGGTTCCCTCGGTTTCAAGGGATCCAGAAAGTCCACCCCCTTCGCCGCTCAGATGGCAGCAGAAGAAGCCGCCAAGGGCGCCGTCGAGCAGGGTCTCAAGACCGTTGAAGTATACGTAAAGGGCCCCGGTTCAGGCAGAGAAGCCGCGATCAGAGCACTTCAGAGCGCAGGACTTCAGGTCACTATGATCAAGGACATCACTCCTATTCCCCACAACGGCTGCAGACCGCCGAAGAGAAGAAGAGTGTAGTAAGGGAGGACAAAAGACATGGCAAGATATACAGGACCTTCCTGCAAGCTTTGCAGAAGAGAAGGACAGAAGCTGTTCCTCAAGGGCGAGCGCTGCTACAGCACCAAGTGCGCTATGGAGAAGAGAGCATACGCCCCCGGACAGCACGGACAGGGCAGGAAGAAGGCTTCCAACTACGGCCTGCAGCTCCGCGAAAAGCAGAAGGCTAAGAGATTCTACGGACTGCAGGAGACTCAGTTCAGGAACTATTTCGAGAAGGCAGCAGCCAAGCCCGGCATCACCGGTGACAACCTGCTCATCATGCTCGAGACCAGACTCGACAACACCGTATTCAGAATGGGCTTCGCTTCCTCCAGAAAGGAAGCAAGGCAGCTCGTCACTCACGGACACTTCACCGTCAACGGCAAGAAGGTAGACATTCCTTCCCAGCTGGTCAAGGCCGGCGACGTCATCGCCGTCAAGGAAAGAAGTCAGTCCTCTCCCAAGTTCAAGGAAATGAAGGAAATGACGATCAGCACTCCCGAGTGGGTCACCATCAACACCGAAAAGCTGGAAGGAAAGGTCCTCTCCGTTCCTACCCGCGCGATGATCGATACACCCGTCGCCGAGCACCTGATAGTCGAGCTCTACTCCAAGTAATAGTTTGACCGTTATATCCACATTCTACGAACAAGGAGGGATTTAGAGTGATAGAAATTGAAAAGCCGACCATCGTGAGCGAATGCTCGGAAGACGATCCCTGCTACGGAAAATTTATCGTTGAACCCCTCGAAAGAGGTTATGGAAACACTCTGGGCAACAGCCTGAGAAGGATACTCCTCAACTCTCTTCCCGGAGCGGCGGTCACATCGGTGCGTATCGACGGAATACTCCACGAGTTCTCCACGATCCCCGGAGTCAAGGAAGACGTCACCGAGATCATCCTCAACCTGAAGAAGCTGGCCATAGCTCTTCACGGTGAAGACAAGAAGCGCGCCATGATCAACGCAGTAGGCCCCAAGGAAGTCACTGCCGCCGACATCATCGCCGACAGCAGCCTTGAGATCTACAACACGGACCTGCACATCGCAACCCTTGAAGAGGGCGCCAGCCTTGTCATGGAGATCAACATCTCCACCGGCCGCGGTTACGTCCCTGCCGATCAGAACAAGGATGAGAATACTCCTATCGCGGTGATCCCCGTCGACAGCATCTACACCCCCGTAAGGAAGGTCAACTGGACTGTCGAGAATACCCGCGTAGGACAGATCACCGACTACGAGAGACTGGTCCTCGAGGTCTGGACCGACGGAAGCATCTCCCCCAAGGAGGGCGTCTCCATCGGAGCCAAGATCATGGAAGAGCACCTGAAGCTCTTCATCAATCTCACCGACAATATTGAGGAAGTCAATATCATGGTCGAGAAGGAAGAAGATCAGAAGGGCAAGGCTCTTGAGATGAGCATTGAAGAACTGGAACTTTCCGTACGTTCGTTCAACTGCTTGAAGCGTGCGTCGATCAACACCGTCGAGGAACTCACCCAGAAGACCGAAGAAGACATGATGAAGGTCAGGAATCTGGGCAAGAAGTCCCTGGACGAGGTCAAGCACAAACTGGAAGAATTAGGTCTGGGTCTTAAACCCAGCGACGAATAAAGGTAAGGAGGTTACTTCAAATGCCCGGATACAGAAAGCTGGGAGTCAAGACTGCCCACAGACAGTCCATGCTGAGAAACCTGGTCACCGACCTGTTCCGTTACGGCCGCATTCAGACCACTGACTGCAGAGCCAAGGAAGCCAGGAAGGAAGCCGAAAAGATGATCACTCTCGCCAAGAGGAACGATCTTCACGCAAGAAGACAGGCTCTGGCATACATCAAGGACGAGTCCGTCGTCACCAAGCTGTTCGACGAGATCGCTCCCAAGTATGAAGAGAGACACGGCGGCTACACCAGGATCCTCAAGCTGGGTCCCCGTCAGGGAGACGTAGCTGAGAGCGTATTCCTCGAGCTGGTATAAACGATAAGATCCGCACAGCGGAATGAAAGGCAGGTCCTTAAGGGCCTGCCTTTTAAATTGTAAAAAATACAGTCAAATCGGACGATTTCTTGAAGACCATGCATGTGGTATCATAAAACCATCAGGTAAAGCTGGATCTTCGGTGCGGAAAAGCTCCGCGGATCATGAGCCGTAAGCTGAACTTATATATATATCACACAGAAGGAGGCAAAATGGACCACATCAAAGAATTGTCAGCTCTTATCGATGCGAGAAGCAAAGAATTCACAGACCTGAGCGACCAGATCTGGGGCTTTGCCGAATCCCGCTTTCAGGAATTTCAGTCCAGCAAGCTTGACGCCGCCTATCTGGAGTCCCAGGGCTTCAAGGTGAAGCTGGGCGTCGCAGATGAGGACACCGCCCTCGTCGCGGAATACGGCAGCGGCCATCCCATCATCGGCTTCCTCGGCGAATACGACGCTCTGTCCGGCCTTTCCCAGCAGGCTGACGTCGCCGAGCACTGCCCCATCGAGGCAGGCTGCGACGGACACGGCTGCGGCCACAATCTTCTGGGCACCGCCGATCTTGCCGCCGCTGTGGCCATCAAAGAGATGATGGAGCAGGGAAAGCTCAAGGGCACGGTCCGCTTCTATGGATGCCCCGCCGAAGAGAATGCCGCGGGAAAGGCCTTCATGGTCAGGGCAGGTCTCTTCGATGACGTGGATATCTGCCTAACCTGGCATCCCGGCTGGCTCAACCAGGTCAACGGCAACGGTTCTCTGGCGAACATCAGGGTCTTTTATACCTTCCACGGGCTCTCGTCCCACGCCGCGGGCGCTCCCCATCTGGGCCGCTCCGCCTTGGACGCCGTCGAGCTCATGGACGTAGGCGTCAACTACATGAGAGAGCACATGATCGACGAAGCCAGGATCCACTACGCCATCATCAACACCGGCGGCACCGCTCCCAACGTGGTACAGTCCGAGGCTCAGGTCCTCTACGCCATCAGAGCGCCCAGAGTATCCCAGGTCATGGAGCTCTTCGACAGGGTCAGCGACTGCGCCAGAGGCGCGGCCCTCATGACCCAGACCAAGGTGGACATCAGACAGGTATCTGCCTGCTACGACTGCATCGGTAACGACGTGATCGCCGAGAGGTTCATGAAGAACATGGACGCCCTGCTGCCCATCGAATACACCGACGAGGAGATCGAATACGCCAGAAAGTTCCAGGAGGCCATCACCGATCTGGACAAGGTGAGCCTGAAGAACGCCGCCAAGAGGATCGCGGGCAAGGACGCCGCCAAGCTTCTCGAGCAGCCCATCTGGAACTTCAGAGTCCCCGGATACGTCAAGAGCGGCGGCTCCACCGACGTCGGAAACGTCAGCTGGGTCGTTCCCACCGCCCAGTTCGGCATGGCGACCCTGGCAGCCGGAACTCCGGGCCACGCCTGGCAGGTCGTAGCCCAGGGCAAGGGCTCCGTCGCCCACAAGGGGATGCTGGCGGCAGCCAAGGTCCTGGCAGCCACCGCCTATGACTTTTATACCGATGAGAAGCTCATAGAGGCCGCCAAGGAAGAGCTGGTCCAGCGCCTTGACGGAGAGCAGGTCCCCGACGCCCTGCCCAAGGACCTCAAGCCTGAGATCTGGTAATTGTTTTTCAGCCCGCGATCACTGAACAGGAGGAAATGTATATGAGTTATATGAAGGATATAGCCCCCCTTGTGGATGCAAAGGCAGATCAGTTCTGCTCGATCAGCGACAAGGTCTGGGAATATGCCGAGTCCCGTTTTCAGGAGTTCAAGTCCTGCAGGGAAGAGGCTGATTACATGGAGAGCCAGGGCTTTAAGGTCACCCGCGGCATAGGCGGAGAAGATACCGCCTTCGTGTGCGAATACGGGAGCGGAAAGCCTGTAGTAGCCATTCTCGGTGAATTCGATGCTCTCTCGGGGCTTTCGCAGGAGGCCGACAACCCTGTGCATACTCCCATAGTCCCCGGCGGAGATGGCCACGGCTGCGGCCATAATCTTCTGGGCGGAGCATCCCTTGCCGCCGCTGTCGCGGTCAAGGATCTGATGGATCAGGGAAAGATGACCGGTACCATCCGCTATTACGGCTGCCCCGCTGAAGAGAATGCGGGGGGCAAGGCCTTCCTCGTAAGGGAGGGCTGCTTTAAGGATGTCGATATCGCCATCACCTGGCATCCCGGCTTTATGAACAACGTCGATACCGGCGGGTCCCTTGCGAACTTCAGGGTCTTCTTTACCTTCCACGGGCTTTCATCCCACGCTGCGGGAGCGCCTCATCTGGGCCGATCCGCGCTGGATGCCGTTGAGCTCATGGACGTGGGCGTGAACTACATGAGAGAGCACATGATAGATGAGGCCCGCATCCACTACGCTATAATCAATGCCGGCGGCACCGCCCCCAATGTGGTCCAGTCCGAAGCCCAGGTCCTCTACGCCATCAGGGCTCCAAAGGTCACTCAGGTCAAGGAGCTTTTCGAGAGGGTCTGCGACTGCGCAAGAGGAGCCGCCCTCATGACTCAGACAAAGGTCGACATCAGGCAGGTCTCCGCCTATTCCGATCTGGTCTGCTGCGATGTCATAAGGGATAAGCTCGCCGAGCACCTCGATGAGGTGATCCCCATCGACTATACCGAAGAGGAGCTTGCATATGCTGCCAGGTTCCGCGATGCTATCACCGATCTTGACAAGAGCAATCTCAAGGCTATCGCAAAGAAGATCGCGGGAAAGGACGCTGCAAAGGTGCTGGAGCAGCCCATCTGGAACTTCGTAGTGAAGACCGACATGGGCCCGAGCAAGGGCTCCACCGACGTAGGAGACGTCAGCTGGGTCGTTCCCACTGCCCAGGCGCATATCGCGACTCTAGCTGCCGGAACTCCCGGACACGCCTGGCAGGTCGTCGCCCAGGGCAAGGGCTCCGTCGCCCACAAGGGAATGCTGGCTGCAGCCAAGGTCATGGCTGCCACCGCCTGCGACTTCCTCTCCGACATGGAGCTGGTAAAGGCGGCAAAGGAAAACTGGCTGGAGAAGCTGGACGGCGAGGAGTATCCGAACCCGCTTCCCAAAGATCTCAAGCCCGAGATCTGGTGAGGATAGCCTTAAAACCTCGTTTTGCATATCGGGACCGCAGCGAAAGGAGTCTGAACGAGACTTTGCAGCGGAACATATGTAAAACATCTAAAAAATCTGCGACCTGCCTTCGGGCAGGTCCTTTTTTGCCGCGGACCTTGCGTTTTAAGCCCCGGGGCTTTATCCTATGTAATATATCCCGCGAATGGAGGAGACCATGGCAAAACACAGACAGTATCCGGTGGTATATATCAACGAAAAGGCGGAAAGATCCCTTCGGGGCGGCCATCCTTGGGTCTACGGCGAAGAGGTCACACGCATCGAGGGGGAATACGTCAACGGGCAGATCGCCGACGTGTTCTCCGAAAAGGACAGGTATCTTGGCAGCGGCTTTATAAACGATCATTCCAAGATCCTGGTCCGGGTGATCTCGGGCAACACCAACGACCGCTACGACGACGCCTTCTTTGAGAGGAGGCTGCGTTACGCGGTGGATTACCGCAGGACGGTCATGGGGGAGAGGGACTTCAAGTGCTGCCGGCTGATCTTCGGAGAGGCCGACCAGTTCCCCGGCCTTACCGTCGACCGCTTTGAGAACGTCCTGTCGGTCCAGATCGCCTGCCTTGGCATAGACCTTCGCAAAAGGATGCTGCTGGATACCCTTGTCAGGATCCTGAGGGGATACGGCGAGACCATCGACGCGGTATATATCCGCACCGATCCCGCCCTCTGCGAAAAGGAGGGCATGGAGGCGTACGAGGGCTTCTTTGACGGGGAAGGCCTTGCGACTGACGGCATCGGCGAGACCGTGATCACCGAGAACGGGATCCGCTACCACGTGGACTTCATCGGCGGCCAGAAGACAGGCTTTTTCGTGGACCAGAAGTACAACCGGGCGGCGGTGGCAAGGATCGCCAAGGGAAGAAGGGTCCTGGACTGCTTCACCCACACCGGCGCCTTCGCTCTCAATGCGGCGGCGGCAGGGGCCGATCACGTGACCGCGGTGGATATCTCGGAGGAGGCCATCGGGATGGCGAAGCGCAACGCGGAGCTCAACGGCCTTTCGGACAGGATGTCCTTCATCACCTCGGACGTGTTCAAATTACTGACTGAAATGGCGGAGAAGGACAGCAGCGACTACGATCTTATCATCCTCGATCCTCCGGCCTTCACCAAGAGCCGCAGGACGGTCCAGGACGCGGAGCGGGGCTACAAGGAGATCAACATGAAGGCCATGAAGCTCCTGCCCAGGGGCGGATATCTCGCCACCTGCTCCTGCTCCCACTTCATGACGGAGGGCCTCTTTAAGAAGATGCTCCACAGCGCCGCCAGGGACGCGGGGGTGTCCCTCAGGCAGATCGAGGCAAGGCAGCAGGCTCCGGACCATCCGATACTCTGGGGAGTCCCCGAGACCTACTATCTCAAGTTCTTCATCTTCCAGGTGGTCTGATCCTGCATCTGACCCGGGCTGAAATAAAGAAGGTCCCGACCGCGTCCGCGGCAGGACCTTTTATGATTACTATTTTCGGAACGGCGCTTTTCGCGTCAGTTCTCCGCTATGGTCTTAAGGGCTGCCTCCACGGCCTTCGCTATGTCTTCAAGTGGCAGGGCGGGGGTACCTTCCTTAAAGCGGGGCAGCTGCTCCGGGATGCAGGGCACGTGCATGAAGCCTGCCTTTACCGGAAGTCCTTCCTTTGAGATCTCGTGAAGGACCCCGTACATGACGTCGTTGCAGCAGAAGGTCCCGGCGGTGTTGGAAAGGGCGGCGGGGACTCCCGCTTCGTTTATGGCGGCTGTCATGGCCTTGACGGGCAGGGTGGCGAAGTATGCCGCGGGGCCGTCCTCTCTGATGCAGACGTCCGAAGGCTGATAGCCTCCGTTGTCGGCGATCCTGGCGTCCATGACGTTGATCGCGACCCTTTCGGGAGTGACCTTGTCCCTTCCGCCGGCCTGGCCTACGCAGAGCACCGCGTCGGGCTTTTCGCGCCTTACGGCGTCCATGACCACCTGTATGCACTTTTCGAAGAGGCAGGGTACTTCCAGCTTAACCAGCTCCACCCCTTCCGGGGCCTTAGCCAGCTTTACCGATTCGAGGGCAGGGTTGACCGGTTCTCCTCCGAAGGGTTCAAATCCGGTGAGAAGTATCTTCATGGGCGTCCTCCTTTACTTGATCCTGGCCTTGGGGCCGTGTACCGGGGCGAGCTTTCCGGCCCTCTTTGAGGCCAGCCTTGAGCGTGCTCCGGCCCTGTGCAGCGCGTCGTCCTTTTTCTCCATATCCGCCCTGATGCCGGCCAGCAGCCGGATGCAGACTCCGATGGCGGCGACCATGAGGCCTTCATAGGCTTCGAAGGGAAGCTGGGACAGGCTGAGGGTCGCGGCGGTGCCTTCCTCGGCGGCCCTGGCTATGGCGCCGAAGGTCTGCGATATGAAATAAACGATGCCTAATAGTATCACGCTGAAGCCGACTTTTTTCATATCTCCTCCCGGTCCGGGCGCTGCATGGGGCAGTGGCTCGTTAATTCTGCGCTGCGGACCTGATGAGATTATACCACCGGGAAAGAAAATCTTGTATATGAAGCGCGGAAAAAGTATAATTAAATGCTATGTCTAAGGCTCGGGAGGGATGATGGCTGCAGGGACCGCGATCAACAGAATACTGGCATTGATCCTGTCCTGGGTCATCGCGATAGGTCCGATGGCTCCCGAGGCTGGCGCCGCCCGAAGCTTTTCGGCGGGCTCTCTCAGCTGCAGGGTGACCGAAAGCACCGAGACCTTTGGGCATGCCGTCATGAGCCGCAGGCTCTACGACTTTGAGGACGCTCAGGTCCTGATGATCAGGGCCGAGGGATCCCCCGGCTCCGAGGGGCCCTTTGCAGTCTGCTTCTACGAAGAAGAGGTTGGCCCGGACGGCTGCCATATATGGTATCCGGGGGAAGATGGCCGGTGGATCGATACTCCCGCGGAGGAAGGCTTCATCCGGACCGGGACCGTCTGCATCCGGACGGACGGCAGAATGGTGATGATCAGCCTTCCCCAGGCCTATGAGGACGTGGGAAGGTCCGTATACCGCTGCATCAGCGAGTACAAGGGCTTTCTTTCCATAGAAAAGAGCGGCAGCGGCCTGGTCATAAGAGTCATCGGGATCTGCACGGCGGGAGCCTCCTGCCACGGGATGATATTCACCGGCAGGGATTTCAGCCCCTCCTTTGGGGACGACAACTGTGCCGTCCTCTGGGACCGCTATCTTTCCGACGGCACCGCCCGCTGGCTCTTTGAGGGCTACTGCAGGGTGATCCCGGGAAGATACGAACCCAACGTCGAGGGCGGATATTACCTCTGCCCGGCCTGCTTCATCGCCCAGGTGATGGCTGAGAAGATCGGGACCTGCCCGGAGGCGCCTTACCTTGCCCTCGCATGCTGGGATACCCAGGCCATGCAGCAGAGCGAAGAGGGCTTCTGGAGGACCGGAGCGAGGAGCGTCTGGCTCTACGAGGACTACGGCATAGAAGAAGGCTTTTACGACACCCGCTTCAACACCGATCTTATAGAGACCGGGCTGTACATAAACGAAAAGCTGGGCGGATCCTTCGGCAAGGACGCCGTCAGAAGATACGCGGGCTTTTATACATCCTACGCCTACGGATCTCACCGGCAGACCGAAAGCGGAGGCTGGCTGATCCCCGACTACACGGGGCCGGGCCAGAGGACTGCCGCCCACACGTCCCTCAATCATCAGGCGGCGGAATGCAGATGCCTGTACAGGATGGCCGAATTCCTGGACGATCCGGGGCTCATCCCCCTTGCGGACAGGCTCCTTGAGGGGATCCTGGACACGTCGGAGGGCTGGATCAGGGAGGACCACGATCTTCACTATTCGGTCTCGGCGGAGGGAGAGTTCTCCGGCAAGGACTACGAGAGGCTGACCTACGACGATCTCGTGCAGCTGGCCGGGCTGCTCGAGGACATGGGAAGGCCTGCGGACCAAAGGCTCACAAGGCTCATCGAAGAAAAAAGGCTCTGGATGAGAGCGCGCGGAATAGAGGATCTTTAGCATGGACCCCATCATCGAGATAGAGAATATAAGTTTTGCATATGAAGAAGGGGAGGACGGCGAAAAGCCCGAAAAGGCCATCGACGGTCTGACCCTTTCCATAGAAAGAGGCAGCTTCGTGGCGGTGACCGGCTCCAATGGGTCGGGGAAATCCACCATGGCAAAGCACCTCAACGCCCTTCTGCTGCCCTCCGAGGGCAGGGTGCTGGTGGACGGCATGGACACCAAAGACGAGGACAAGGTCTGGGAGATCAGAAGGCGCGTCGGCATGGTCTTTCAGAATCCCGACAACCAGCTGGTGTCGTCGGTGGCGGAGGACGACGTGGCCTTCGGCGCCGAGAACCTGGGTATCCCTTCGGAGGAGATAAGGCAGCGGGTCGAGGCCGCCCTCAAGGCCGTCGGCATGTACGAGTACAGAAAGAAGGGCGCCCATCTTCTTTCTGGAGGCCAGAAGCAGAGGATAGCCATCGCGGGCATCCTGGCCATGGGGCCGGAATGCATCGTGCTGGACGAACCCACGGCCATGCTGGATCCCAGGGGCAGGGCGGATCTGATGGACATCCTCAAGGCTCTCAACGGCCAGGGAAAGACCATCATACTGATCACTCATTTCATGGAGGAGGCCGCCAGAGCGGACAGGATCATCGTCATGGACCGCGGAAAGCTGGCCCTGGACGGGACCCCGGTGCAGGTCTTCTCGGACCCGGAAAGGCTGAGAGAGCTCAAGCTGGAGCTGCCGTTCACGGTGGAGCTGGCCGGAAAGCTGAGGGACGCGGGGCTGGATATCCCCCAAGGCATCATATTTGAAGAGGAGCTGGCGAAGGCCGTATGCGAATTGAAGTAAAGGATCTTGATCATATATACAATGCGGGGCTGGCCTACGAGACCTACGCGCTGAAGCACGTGTCTCTAACCCTGGACAGGGGCGAGCTGGTCTGCCTCATAGGCCACACAGGCTCAGGCAAGACGACCCTGGTGCAGCACCTCAACGGGCTCCTCAAGCCCGACAAGGGGCAGGTGCTGGCTGACGGGGTCGATATCAACGAGAAGAGCCCCGAGGCCCGGGCGCTGAGAAGAAAGATCGGCCTGGTCTTTCAGTATCCGGAGTACCAGCTCTTTGAGGAGACGGTCTTTAAGGACGTATGCTTCGGCCCAAAGAACATGGGGCTCTCCGAAGAGGAGTGCGCGAAGAAGGCCAATGATTCCCTGAAGCTGGTGGGCATGGACCCGGACGAGGTGGGCGACAAGTCCCCCTTCGCCCTTTCGGGAGGGCAGAAGAGAAGGGTCGCCATCGCCGGAATCCTTGCCATGGATCCGGAGGTGCTGATACTGGACGAGCCTGCGGCGGGCCTTGATCCCGCGGGGAAAAAGGCCATCCTCAGCTGCATAAAGGGAATAAAGGAAGAACGGAACATCTGCATACTGCTGATCTCCCACAACATGGAAGACGTGGCTGAGATCGCGGACAGGGTGCTGGTCATGGACAAGGGGAGCCTGGTCCTCGACGGCCCGCCCGGCGAAGTATTCGCCCGGCGGCAGGCCCTGCGGGATATGGGGCTTGCCGCCCCGCCCGCAGCCCGGTTCATGGAGATGGTGGCTGCGGGGGGCGGGCCGGTCTCGGCCAACGTCCTCACCCTGGACGACGCAGCCCGGGAGATCATCAGAGTTTACGGAAAGAGATAAATGGCGATCAAAGATATAACCCTCGGACAGTATTATCCGGCGGAATCGATCATACACAGACTTGACCCCAGGACCAAGATCATCGGGACCCTGGTCTTCATGGTGTCCATATTCCTGGTGAAGAGCTTCACCGGCTTCGCGGTGTCCGCAGCCCTTCTGGCCGCGGTCATCATCCTGTCGAAGATCCCCTTCGGGTACATAGCAAGGGGCCTTAAGCCCGTCATCTTCATAATCATCATCACCATGACCATGAACCTGCTGATGACCCCGGGAGAACCCATCGCAAGTTTTTGGATCATCACGATCACAAGAGAAGGCCTTGTGAGGTCCCTGCTCCTCGCCATCAGGCTGGTGCTGCTGATATTCAGCTCCTCCATCCTGACCCTGGCGACCAAGCCCATGTCCCTCACCGACGGCCTGGACAGCCTCCTCTCTCCCCTGAGAAAGATAGGCTTCCCCGCCCACGAGATAACCATGATGATGACCATCGCCATCCGGTTCATCCCGACCCTGATGGACGAGACCGACAAGATCATGAAGGCCCAGACCGCAAGAGGCGCGGATTTTGAGACCGGAAGCATCATGCAGAGGGCCAAGAGCATGATCCCCCTGCTCATACCCCTTTTCGTCAGCGCCTTCCGGATCGCCGCAGACCTGGCCATGGCCATGGAAGCCCGCTGCTACCGGGGCGGAGAAGGCAGGACCCGCATGAACCCCATGAGGTTCTCAAACCTCGACACCATCGCCTGGATCATCCTCGCCCTGTATCTCGCCGCGGTCATCGTCATGAGGAGGATGGGCCTGTGAGGCAGAGAGGCGTAAAACACAAGGACGAGATCGTAAAGAGCTGCGAAGCCTGGCTCGCCAAGGATCCCAAGGCTCTCAGGGGCGCCTGGGACACCGTCTTCGGCAACGACCATCCCATCCACCTGGAGATCGGGAGCGGCAAAGGCAGGTTCATCACTTCCCTCGCGGCCCTTCATCCCGATATCAACTACCTGGCCTGCGAGGGCGGGGAGAACATCTACGTCAGGATCCTTCAGAAGGCCGCTGAGGCGGAGCTGGCCAATCTCAGGGTCATCGACGAATACATCATCAGGGCCTCCGAATATTTCGCGGAAGGGGAGCTCTCCGGCGTCTACATCAATTTTTGCGATCCCTGGCCCAAGGACCGCCACGCCCACAGAAGGCTCACCCATCATCTGAACCTGGAGGAGTACAGGAAGGTGGTCCGCAGCGGAGGCTTCATCGCCTTTAAGACCGACAACGACCCTCTCTTCGATTTCTCTCTCGAGGAATTCAGAATCGCTGGCCTTGAGCCCGTCCGCCTCACCCGGGATCTTCATTCATCCCCCTGGGCGGCCGAGAACGTGATGACCGAATACGAAGAAAAGTTCAGCGGACTGGGCAAGACCATAAATTATGCCCTTATTTTGCTCCCCTAGGGGTGGAATATCACCGCCCTCTTTGGTATGATATAGGCAGGGCACAGGATCATCTCCCGTGCCCTGTGTAACGATGTGAAATAATAATCGGAGGGTAAAATGTCTATCAAAATCGGGATCAGCGGCTTCGGCCGCATCGCCAAGATCGCTCTGCTGGCCATGGAGGAGCTCGGCGAACCTTATGAGCTCGTAGGTATCAACTGGAGGAGCAGGGATCTGGACTACATGATCTACATGCTCAAGTACGATACCGTCTACGGCAGGTTCAACGGAACTCTCGACAAGTACGAGGACGGCATCATCGTAAACGGCAGGAAGATCCCCGTATACGCAGAGACCGACGCCACCAAGATCCCCTGGACCGAGTGCGGAGCCGAGTACATCATCGACGCTACCGGCGCCTACGTAACTACCGAAAAGGGCATGGAGCACATCCAGGCCGGCGCCAAGCACATGATCATCTCCGCCCCCGCCAAGGATAAGGTCACCCCGACCTTCGTCTACGGCGTGAACCACGAGAAGTACACCAGCGACATGCAGATCGTGTCCGCCGCGTCCTGCACCACCAACTGCCTGGCTCCTCTGTGCAAGGTGCTTCAGGACAACTTCGGCATCGATCAGGGACTCATGTCCACCATCCACGCGGCTACCGCCAAGCAGAAGGTCGTAGACGCCAAGTCCCTAAAGGACTGGCGCACCGGCCGCACCGTCTTCGGCAACGTTATCCCCACCACCACCGGAGCAGCCAAGGCCGTAGGCCTGGTGATCCCCGAGATCAAGGGCAAGATGACCGGCATAGCCTACAGAGTGCCCACCGCCGACGTCTCCGTCGTCGACCTCAACGTCATGCTTGAGAAGGACACCAGCTACGCGGAGATCTGCGAGAAGGTGAAGGAAGCCTCCCAGACCTATCTGAGCGAGGTCATCGAGTACGTGGACGACGAGGTCGTATCCAGCGACTTCATCAGGTGCAGCAGGCCCTGCGCCTTTGACGCAAGGGAAGGCATCGAGCTCAACAGCAGATTCTTCAAGTTCGTGTCCTACTACGACAACGAATGGGGCTACACCAGCAATCTGCTCAGGCTCGTCCGCCACATGTACGAGACCGATCACAAATAGAGAACGATCCCAAGGCATATGAAGGGACCGAAGCTTATCCGGTCCCTTCTTTCCGCTTTTTTAAAGAGAAGCAGCAGAGCGCACCAGACGCCCGCCGCGGCCGATGCGGCCGCAGCGCTTCTCATCATCCCCTCCGTTCCGAGCAGGACCGCGTCTGCAGCCAGGAGCTTGGCATCGCCCAGCCCCAGAGGGCTGCCCTTTTTTAATGATGCGGCAATAATTGTCGATAAAAGCCACAATAGCAGGACCGCTCCCGCCCCCATGGCGGAAGAAAAGAGCCCTGAAAGATCGCGGGCGCAAAGGGCGCGGACGAGCCCGAGCCCCGCAAGAGCCAGGCTCCACTGGTCCTGAAGGACCATATACAGGCCGTCGGAAAGACTCAGCTGGATCAGCAGCACCCATACAGGGCAGAGCAGGACCGCTTCGGCGGGATCCGTCTCAAGAAGCAGCGCAAGGAAGGTCCCGAAAAGGCACCAGTACCCGGGGCTTTCGGGCCTCAGTACGTCCCTCCCGCTCCTTGCGGGAACTCTTTCACACATATCATCGAAAAACCAGCTGTCGGGGGTAGATCCCCAGAGCAGCGAAGAGAACAGGGCGAGCAGCGCCGCCGCCCCCGCCTTCGCCGCAAAAATGAGAGCATCCATATGCCTCCGTCCCCGTCAGCTATAATATATCTTAATTGCTAAAATATGTCAATATAATATCCATCCCTGGCGGCCGAGAGACCGCAAAAGAAAGGCGTCTTAATGGAAAAGGAAAAGAGAAGCTTTTTGAAACGGGGCGACGTGGACATGACGTCGGGCCCCATCACCAGGCACCTGATGTATTTTGCTCTTCCTCTCTTCGTCGGCAACATCTTTCAGATGCTCTACAACACCGTCGACACCTGGGTCGTCGGCAATTTCGTGAGCAGCGAGGCCTTCTCCGCCGTGGGAACGGTGGGAGCCGCCCTCAACATGATGATCGGCCTGGTCACCGGACTTTCCAACGGCGGGACCGTGGTCATCTCCCAGTATTACGGCGCCCACCAGTACGACCGGGTCAAGACAGCGACCCACACCATCATGCTCTCCTCGGTATTCCTGGGGATATTCCTCAGCATCGTCGGCGTCCTGATAGTCCCGGTGGTGCTGAACTTCATGAAGGTCCCAGAGGTGATCAGGCCCTATTCCGCGGCCTATCTCAGGATCATGTTCGGCTACATGGTCTTCGTCGTGGTCTACAACATCGCTGCGGCGGTCCTGAGGGCGGTGGGAGATTCGGTCAAACCCTTCATATTCCTGGTCATCTCGTGCCTTACCAATATAGTCCTGGACCTTCTCTTCGTCATCGTCTTCGATATGGGAGTAAGGGGCGTCGCCTACGCGACCATCACCGCTCAGGCCCTTTCGACCACCATGGTCGTCATAACCATGCTCAGGAGCGACACCTGCATAAAACTGATCCCCAAAGACCTCAAGATCCACTTCCAGACCCTTAAGAAGATCGTCTCCCTGGGGATCCCCGCGGCCCTTCAGATGACCATAACCAGCTTCTCCAACATGTTCGTCCAAAGCTATATCAACGCCTTCGGACCCGCCTGCATGGGAGGCTGGACCGCCTACAACAAGGTCGACCAGCTGCTGACCCTGCCGGTCCAGTCGGTGAGCCTTGCCACGGCCACCTTCGTCGGCCAGAATCTGGGAAAGAACCAGGCCCAGAGAGCAAAGACCGGCATCAGGACGGCCATCACCATATCCCTTACTTTCGTCGCAGTCATGGCGGTGGTGATCGAGTTCACCGCTCCCGGCCTGGTGGGCTTCTTCAACCCCGATCCCCAGGTCATCTACTACGGCAGCAGGTTCCTGAGGCTCATCGCTCCTCTGGTCCTCTTTTTCGCCATCTACCAGCCTCTCGCGGCCGCGATGAGGGGAGCCGGCAACGCCAGAGCGCCCATGTACGCCATGCTCTTCTCCGGCGTGCTCTTCCGCCAGACCTACCTCTTCACGGTATCCAGGCTCTTCCCCGGCAACGACCTGCTGGTGGGAGCCGCCTACCCCATCGGCTGGGCCCTGTGCAGCATGATCCTGATCTACATCTACAGGCACAGCGACATCGCCAGCCACAGGATCGTGGAGGATTAACCGGGTTTACAGTGATCCGGGACCCAAAATCGCAATATAAAAGCGCTTCCCGCCCGGGAAGCGCTTTTGCTTTTTTACTGTAACGCGTCTGCCTTTATTTCGCCAGCTTGGCGCAAAGGTCCTCGAGGGCTTCGCCCAGGGCCTCTTCGAAGGTCGGGTGGGGCCTCATGGCCTTTAGCAGGTCCGCGGGGGACATGCGGTTGGCGATGGCCTGGGCCAGCTGGCTGATCATGTCGGTGGCGTTGGGGCACATGAGCTGGGCTCCGATGAGAGCTCCGGTCTCGGCGTTGGCGACGACCTTCATGAAGCAGCGTCCCGCTTCGGCGATGACGGTCCTGGCGTTGCCGCCCATGACGCACTTGCCGGTCTTTGCGGCGATCCCGGCTTCTTTGGCCTCGGCGTCGGTCATGCCGACGGACGCGATCTCGGGATGGGTGTAGATGCAGCTGGGGACGATGGAAAGGTCGACGGTGGGCTCTGCTCCTGCGATCATCTCGACGCAGGCGGTGCCCTGGGCGGCGGCCACGTGGGCCAGCTGGATCCTGGAGGACACGTCGCCTATGGCGTAGACGTGGGGGATGGAGGTGGCGAAACGGTCGTCCACCTTGATGCTCCTTCTGTTCATCTCGGGCTGAAGCCCTTCAGCGAAAAGTCCTGCGCTGTAGGGGCTCCTGCCGATGGCGCAGAGGACCTTCTCGCCGCTGACCGACTCCTCGCTGTCGCCGCTTGCGAACACGACGGTGATAGCGCCTTCGCTCTCTTCGACCCTCTTCACCATGGCCTTGGTGTGGATCTCGACGCCCATCTTCTTGAGGTTCATGGCGAGGTTCTGGCCCAGCTCTCTGTCCATGTTGGGAAGGAGCCTGTCCAGGCCTTCGACGATGATGACCTTGGTGCCAAGTTCCGCGTAGAAGGTGGCCAGCTCGACTCCTATGACGCCGCCGCCGATTATGACCAGGGACTCGTAGAGCTTGTCCGCGCCTTCGAGAAGGGTGTCCGAGGTGAGGACGCCGGGAAGGTCCAGTCCGGGGATCGGGGGCATGGCGGGTACAGAGCCGGTGGCGATGAGGATGTCGTTCGCGGTGATCTCGCTGGCGCTGCCGTCCTGTGCCGTGACGCAGACTCTGCCTTCTCCCATGATCTTTCCTGTCCCTCTGACGAGGGTCACCTTGGCGCTCTTGAACAGGCTCTCGATGCCTTTTGACATCTGGCCGGTCACCTCAGCCTTGCGTTCAAAGATCCTTGCAAGGTCGAAGGAGGGCTGGGCGTTGATGCCGATGGAAGCGCCGTTTTGGGCCTCCTTGTAGAGCTGGGAGGCGTGGAGCAGGGCCTTGGTAGGGACGCAGCCTCTGTTGAGGCAGGTGCCGCCGGCTTCTCTGCTCTCTACGACCGCGGTCTTAAGTCCCAGCTTCGCGGCCTTCAGCGCCGCGGTGTAGCCTCCGGGGCCTGCGCCTATGACTATGAGCTGATAATCGTTCATTTTTATCTCCTGTATGACGCCCCGCGCGATCCGGGGCCTGCTTTATCTGCGTTATTTATCCTGCCCGGTGAAGAGGCGCACCAGATCCTCCTTGTGATCCAGATCCGAGGCGCTTATCCTGAGGGCAAGGTCTTCTTTGGTGAACCTGGCTCCCGCCAGGGCGGCCTTAAGCCTTTCCGCCAGGGTCCAGTCCATGGAATCGGTGAATATCCCGGCGCTCCTTACCGTTCCGTCGGGGATATCCAGCTCCGCTCTGATCTCGCCCCAGGCGAACCGCTCTTCGAAGACCGCGCCCATGGGGAGCTGCCTTCCGTAGTTCCACTCCCAGGAGGCGTTCCTTTCTTTCAGGACGGCGACCCTTTCGGGATCTGCGTACCCTTGGGGAAGGAGCTCCGCCTTCATCCCGAAGACCCTCTGAAAGCTCTCCTCCATGGCGGAGGAAAGGTCCTTTACAGTGAGGCCGGGCCTGAGCTCGGAAAGGTTCACGACCCTTGAACGGACCGAATCGACGCCCTTGGCCCTGAGCTTCGCCTGTGAAGGCCTCAGGTATCTTCCCAGCTTTTCGGTGTCCACAGAGACCAGCAGGGTGCCGTGGTGGTAGTTCTTGCCCAGGTGGCTGTAGAAGGCGTTGCCGGAGAACTTGCGTCCCTCCGCCAGCACGTCGTTCCTGCCGGAGCGGGAGGCCGCGATGCCGAGGGACCTGCAGGCGTCCTCGATCACCGACAGCTGCCTGTCCAGGTCGTAGTCTTCGCTGTTCATGATGAAGGTGAAGTTCAGGTTGCCCAGGTCGTGGAAGACAGCGCCGCCCCCCGAGAGCCTTCTCGCCAGCAGCCCGCCTTCCTCTTTCAGAAGGTCGGTGCGGCATTCCTTCCAGGCGTTCTGGTTGCGGCCGATTACCACGGTGTTCCTGTTCTGCCAGAGGTAGAGGATCATGAGGCCTTCGGGGACCGACCCGCACAGGGTCTCCTCGACGGCCAGGTTCTCGTAGGGGTCCAGGGACGTTCCCCGGTATATGGCAAGGTGGTCTGTCATGGTCTGGACGGTCCTCTCTTTTCGGGCAGCTTCAAAGTCTTAAAAGGGACGGGGGACCGGTGCGGTCCTCCGTCCCCGCTCTTTTGCAGGATGTTATTCTGCGGGCCTGAAGCGGACCACGGGCTTTCTTGCGGCCAGGACCTCGTCGGGGCGGCCGATCTGGGCGTGGTGGGGAGCTTCATGCATGTATTCGGGATCCTGATGGGCCAGCTCGTATACCTTGCGGAACACTTCGGCCGCCCAGTCCAGGGTGTCCTTGCTCTCGGTCTCGGTGGGCTCAAGCATGAGGGCCTCGTGGACGATCAGGGGGAAGTACATCGTGGGCGGATGCATGCCGTAATCGATGAGGGTCTTGGCGACGTCCAGGGCGGAGACTCCGGTCTCCTTCTTGAAGGCGCCCAGATCCAGGACGAACTCGTGCATGCAGATGCGGTCAAAGGCGGGCTCGAAGGTGCCCTTGATCTGATGCATCAGGTAGTTGGCGTTGAGCACTGCGTTGGTCGACGCTTCGGGGATGCCTTCCTTTCCGAGGGTCAGCAGGTAGGCGAGGGCCCTCACCACGATGAGGAAGTTGCCCTCGAAGCTCCTGACCTGGATGTGTCCCTCTTCGTCCATCAGGGCGGACTTGGGAAGGAAGGGTGCCAGGAAAGCCTTGCAGCCAACCGCTCCGGCGCCGGGGCCTCCGCCGCCGTGGGGAGTGCTGAAGGTCTTGTGCAGGTTCATGTGGGTGCAGTCGAAGCCCATGTCTCCGGGCCTTACAACTCCCATGACCGCGTTGAGGTTGGCTCCGTCGTAGTAGCACAGGCCGCCAGCCTCGTGGACCAGCCTGGTGATCTCCAGGATGTTCTCGTCGAAGAGGCCCACCGTGTTGGGGTTGGTGAGCATGAGTCCCGCGGTATCGTCGCCCAGAGCGGCCTTGAGGGCCTCGATGTCCACGCAGCCGTCGGGGGCGGAGGCGATGTTTACCACCTCAAATCCGCACATGGCGGCGGTCGCCGGGTTGGTGCCGTGGGCAGAGTCGGGAACGATGATCTTGCATCTCTTCTGATCGCCTCTGGACTGGTGATACTGCTTGATCAGCATGACGCCGGTGAACTCGCCGTGGGCGCCTGCCGCCGGCTGGAAGGTCATGTCGTCCATGCCGGAGATCTCGCAGAGATACTTCTTGGCGGTGGCTATGACCTCTTTGCAGCCCTGGACCGAATACTCGGGGGCCAGGGGATGGATGCCGGTGAAGCCGGGCAGGGCGGCGATCTCTTCGTTGACCCTGGGGTTGTATTTCATGGTGCAGGAGCCCAGGGGGTAGAAGCTGGTGTTCACGCCGTGGACCCTGGTGTTGAGCTCGCTGTAGTGGCGGTCAACGTCGATCTCGGAGAGCTGGGGAAGGGGAGCCTTCTCGGCCCTTTTGAACTTTTCGGGAAGCTCAAACTGCTCTACGTCGCATCTGTCGAGAAGCTGGCTCCTGCGTCCGGGGGCGCTCTTTTCGAATATGAGTTTCATTATGCCAGCACCTCCTTTACGATGGAAACTGCCCTGTCCATCTCGGCCTTGGAGACCTTTTCGGTAGCGCACCACAGGACGCCCTCTTCGATGGGAAGGCCGCCCAGGATGCCTGCGTCCTCAAGGGCCTTGAGGACCTTGTCCTTTTCGGGCATGGTGGTGACGAATTCGTGGAAGAAATCGCCGGTGTAGACCAGCTCGACGCCCTTGACGGTGCAGAGCTGCTTTGCCAGATAGTGAGCCTTGGAGAGGCACTGGGCAGCGGCGTCGGCTATGCCGTCCGGTCCCATGGCCGCCATGTAAACGGAGGCGGTGAGGGCGCAGAGGGCTTCGTTGGAGCAGATGTTGCTGCTGGCCTTTTCTCTTCTAATATGCTGCTCGCGGGCCTGCAGGGAGAGGACGTAGCATCTTTCGCCTCTGCTGTCCACGGTCTCTCCGACGATGCGGCCGGGGAGCTTTCTCATGTTCTTTTCGGTGGTCGCCATGAAACCCAGATAGGGCCCGCCGTAGGCCATGGGCATTCCCAGAGGCTGGCCTTCGCCGACGGCGATGTCCGCTCCGCACTCGGCGGGGGTCTTCATGATGCCCAGGCTGATGGGATTGACGCCCATGATGAACATGGCGCCTGCTTCGTGGGCCATGGCTCCCAGCTCCTCCGCGTCCTCGATCTGGCCGTAGAAGTTGGGCTGCTGCAGGTAGAAGCCCGCGACGTCATCGGTGAGCATTTCTTTGAGAGCTTCGGGATCGGTCTTTCCGTCCCTGGCGGGAACGATCCTCATCTCGGTGCCGGAGCCCATGCAGTAGGTCCTGACGGTGTTGATCACGTCGGGGTGGGCTGCAGCGGAGATCAGAGTGACGGTCCTCTTGCGGCCTCTGCACATGGCTGCCGCTTCCGCAGCGGCGGATGCTCCGTCGTACACGGACGCGTTGGAGACGTCCATGCCGGTCAGCTGGCAGATCATGGTCTGATACTCGAAGATGGACTGGAGCACTCCCTGGCTCATCTCGGCCTGATAGGGGGTGTAGGCGGTGAGGAACTCCTCCTTGGCGGGAACGGTCTTCACGATGGAGGGGATGTAGTGATCATAGGATCCGGCGCCTCTTAAGACGGTGCCGAACACGATGTTCTTTGCGGCCATGGCGCTCATGGCCCTCATGGTGCCCATCTCGCTCATGCCCTCGGGAAGGTCGAGGCCTCCCTTTACGAGCATCTCTTCGGGCACGTCCTTATAGAGTTCGAGGACGCTGGAAAGGCCCAGGGCTTTCAGCATCTCGTCCCTCTGCTCCATGGAGGAAGGTACGTAGCTTCCCATCTATGCCACCGTATCGCAGAATGCCTTGTAAGCTTCGGCGTCCATCAGTTCTTCGGTGTCGCCCAGGTCCTGGACCTTGATGAGCCAGGTGCCGTAGGGGTCGGAGTTGAGGCTCTCGGGGGAATCGAGGGCTGCTTCGTTGACGGCGCAGACGGTGCCGCTGACGGGGCTGTTCAGGTCGCTGACGGCCTTGACGGATTCGACGTCGCCGAAGGCTTCGCCCATTCCTACTTCATCGCCTTCCTGGGGAAGGTTGACGAATACTACGTCGCCCAGAGCGTCCTGAGCGAAATCGGTGATGCCGATGACGGCCACGCCGCCGTCCATAATTACCCATTCATGATCCTTGGAATACTTGAGTTCTGCGGGGAAATTCATTGTTGACCTCCAATTGTCGTATTATCTCTGTTGGTATCTGCTGGTTGTTCAAGCTTTCCGGGGGAAGACTCCCTCCGGAATATCTTTCGATCCTATCCGTTGATCACGGGGATCGCGTAGGGTATCTTGCTGTTCTTAAGATGGGTCTTGGAGACCACTGCAGAAAGCCTCCTGCCTCTGACCTCGACCTCCACCTTGTCGCCTTCCGCGATGGTGCTGTCCATGTAGGCCGCTCCGATGGCCCTCTTTCCGGTGGATCCGGTGAAGACCGCGTCCTTGCCCTCGCCTTCGATGACGTGGTAGGGGATCATGGTGCCGCTGGTGACCCAGCCGACCTGCTCGCCGTCCTTAAAGACGGGCATCCCGGCCCTGATGACGCCCCTGTCGAGAAGGGTGATGGGCTGGATCCTTCTGGGAAGGTCCGCAGTGAGGGAATGATCGCCCTCGAGGATCTTCAGGAAGGCTTCGTGCTGCTTTGCGAGGGCCTCATAACCGATCATGTCCTCCTTGCCTTCCGCGAAGGAGACCGCGAATTTGGCGAGGAATACTGCGTAGATGGGCATGGGCTTTCCGTCCGCGTCGAGGCCCATCTCGTGGCCGTAGAGGGGCATGGAGGCTTCCATCCTCAGGGTGTCCCTGGCGCCGAGGCCTGCGGGCTTTGCTCCCATCTCCAGGAGCTTTCCCCAGAGCCACACGGTGTCCTCGTTGCTCGCGAAGACCTCGTAGCCCAGGGGTTCGCCGGTGTAGCCGGTCCTGGAGATCATCATGCTCCTGCCTTCGAGGGTCAGGCTCAGGATGTCGTTCCTCTTCATGGACGCGATGGCTTCGCCGCCCTTGAGGGACGAGAGCATGTCTCTGCTCCTGGGGCCCTGGACCGCGATGGATCCGGTCTCGCCGCTGATGTCGCTGACGAAGCAGTCGAAGCCTTCGGCGATGGGCAGGAGCCAATCCTTGTCCTTTTCGATGTTGGCGGCGTTGATGACCAGCAGGCAGCGGTCATCGGTGAAACGGTAGAGGTAGGCGTCGTCTACCGCGCTGCCGTCCTCCGCGGGGATGATGGTGTACTGGGCTCTTCCGATCTCAAGGGCGGAAGCGTCGTTGGTCAGTACCTTCTGCAGGAACTTCAGCCTGTCGGGGCCGCCGACGATCAGTCTTCCCATATGGGAGACGTCGAAGAGGCTGCATTCGCTGCGGGTGAAGAGGTGCTCCGCGATGATGCCGGAGGGATACTGGACTGGCATGTCCCAGCCTCCGAAATCGACCATGTCGGCTCCCGCGTCCACGTGGGCCTGATAGAGCACTGTCCTTTTCAGTTCGCTCATTTCACTGTCCTTTTCTTTAACAAGAGTTCCGGCGCCGGATGGAGGCCGGGCAAAATGGGCAATATAAAAGACGCAGACCCGCCCCGCGTGGGGTATCCTGCGTCTCCGTCATAAACCTGAGAGTTTCCCTGCCCTCGGGCAGGTTGCACCTTTGGTGCACAGCCGGGGAATATTGAACGGCCGTGCTCTTCGGAGTGTCGTCGTGACCCGATCCTTTTGCCTGAAAGCTTTCCCCCTTCGGCGCCGCTTTTGCGGTCTCTCTCGAGCCAGTCATCCGACTGATTCAGTTATACTTGCTGATTGCGTTATCATTTTATGAAATAGGTTTTCAAAAATCAAGTGAATTAAATCAAGAAATACAAAGTATTTATTTAACGATCGAATCATTGCATATCGGTCGCGAAACGCTGGCTGCGATATGCAAAGAACTAACTAATTCTTATATCTTCTGTGGCTTTTGGATGATAGCTTGCTCAAAGATGCATTTGTGTGCATTGCCGGAAACAACGGTCTGTTATGTCCGGGATCAAGGCCGATTATAACTATTATCCTGATCCTGAAGGATCCGCAGTAATAGTTTTCGCATTTGAGTGTGTGATCTGAGAGCAAATTATAACTGTCATAAGAAAACAAGGCTGATTGCAGTAATATTGAAGGGATACTCGAGAGAATTTGATGATACGTGAGTTCTTAATAGGCTCCCGGCATAGGCTGAACAGGCTGAAATTACTGTAATTATCGCAGATCTGCGTGAAAAGTTATAATAATGCCAGGTCGCCTGATCCAGTTTCAGCTATGAAGGATGCTTTTTTATGACTCGGATCGCAAATATGCGGTCATAGTTATAATACGACGTCCATGCGTATCTGAAGCCTCGCGATCCTAAAGATGCGGGGCGATGCGCAGTCAGGCACCTCATATGCCGGTGAAGGATCGATGTTTCTTGACAACCGCATATTGAAGATAGTAAGATTTCTGCAATGCTGTTTTTCAGGGTGGACGATAATGGGAACTGCGGAGATCTTTATTCTCGGCGCGGCTCTTTCGATGGATGCTTTCGCGGTAGCGGTCTGCAAGGGCCTTGCCATGAAGAAGATCGACGGGCATTACGCGCTCATGATCGCTTTGTATTTCGGAGGCTTTCAGGCCCTCATGCCGACCATAGGCTGGCTCGGCGGGTCGTACTTCAAGGCCGCCATTGAACGGTGGGATCACTGGATCGCCTTCGGTCTTTTGGCGTACATCGGAGGCCGGATGATCTGGGAGAGCCTTCATCCCGATAAAGAGGAGGCGTCCGAAAAGCTGGACCGCCTTCCCGTCGATCACAAGGACCTGCTGATCCTGGCCGTCGCCACCAGCATCGACGCCCTGGCCGCCGGGATCGCCATGGCCATCGAGGACGTGAACATCGTTTACGCGGCGGGGCTGATAGGCTGCACCACCTTCGTCCTGACCCTGGTCGGAGTCGCCACGGGCAACCGCTTCGGATCCCGCTTTGAGGAAAAAGCGGGGATCGCGGGTGGCATCGCCCTGATATGCATCGGGATAAAGATCCTGCTCGAGCATCTCGGGATCATAGGCTGACAGTTCCCCAAGGACTTTAGGCATTAAGGCCGCTCTGTGAGCGGCTTTTTTCTTTTATGGAGTAAGTTTCAGCTAACTTCGCCATTGACACGGGCCGTCCCGCGGTATAGAATTAGCATATGCTAATCAAATTTTGGCGGACAAAACTGTAGGAATGAACAATATCTCAGCGGAAAGATCAAGAGAAGACTATCTTGAGACCATACTCAGCCTGATAAAGAAGAACGGAGCCTGCAGGGCAACGGACATCGCGGACTCCCTGGGCTATTCCAAGGCCAGCGTCAGCGTCGCCCTGAAAAAGCTGGAGGACAGCGGCCTGGTGATCCGGGACGACTGGAGGATCCTTCTGACCGACGAGGGCAGGGAGATCGCCCGGGGCACGCTGGAAAAGCACAATTTCTTCAAGAGCCTCTTCATATCCTGCGGCATCGATCCGGATACCGCCGAAAGGGAGGCCTGTCTGGTGGAGCACGCCGTCAGCGAGTCCAGCTTTCAGGCTCTCAGAGCCAGGCTGGGCGGGATCGCGGAGGGGGAGCGTTAGCGGGCCCTTATACCGGTGAGCCCGGCCTAAAATAGTTTGTTTTGCTCTAACAGGGGAACAGGGATTAAATTAATATCAAGCAAATACAGCCGCATCGCATCAGGTGCGGCATTAGATTTAGGAGGTAGACAAACATGAAAAACTGGGGACATCTGGGTCTTTTCGCAGGCGGGTTGCTCTTCGGCACCGCAGGCATCTCCATCCTCACCAGCGAGGATGCGAAGAAGGTATACACTCACTGCACGGCGGCGGTCCTCCGCTGCAGGGACAGCGTCATGAAGACCGTCGACTGCGTCAGGGAGAACTGCGGAGACATCAAGGCTGACGCCGACGCGATCAACGAGGTCAGGACCGAAAGGGCAAAGGCCGCGGAGCTGGCTAAAGCCAGGGCTCTCGTAGCGGAGGCTGAGGCGGCGGAGAAGGCCTAGCAGCATGTACTACACTATACTGCACGAATCTGCAGGAAGGCTCAGGGTCCGCCTGGGCCTTTCACATATGAGCCTCCGCGAGGCGGACATAGTCGAATACGCTCTTAAGGCCGGCTGCCCGGCGAAGGACGTGAAGGTCTACGACAGGACCTGCGACGCGGTCATAACCTTTGACGAAAAGGACTGCAGGGACAGGATCCTTCAGGCTCTTGCGGATCTTTCGATCAGAGACGATGCGGCAATCGCCCTGGTCCCGGAAGAGACCGGAAGGGCGCTTTCAAGGCAGTACGAGGAAAAGCTTGCGGCCAAGATCATAGGGACGGTCTTAAGAAGGCTGTTCTTACCCGCAGTCTTCAGGACCTTCTGGTGCTGCTGCAAGAGCGTCAGGTTCCTGGGCAGGGGGCTGGGCTGCCTTTTCAGAAGACGGCTGCAGGTGCCGGTGCTGGACGCCGCCGCTATCGGCGCCGCCATGCTCACCGGCGACTTTTCCACGGCGTCCTCCGTCATGTTCCTTCTTGACGTAGGCGAGATCCTGGAGGAGTGGACCTACAAGAAATCCGTCGGAGATCTGGCCAGGTCCATGTCCCTTAAGGTCAGCAGCGCCTGGGTGAGAGAAGGCGGAGAAGAAAGGCTTGTCCCCGTTTCCGGGATCAGAGAGGGCGATCTGGTGGTCTTAAGGACCTCCGACATCATCCCCCTGGACGGCACCGTCGAAGAGGGAGAGGTCAGCGTCAATCAGTCGGCCATGACCGGTGAGTCCGTCCCCGTGGTCAGGACCCGCGGAGGCTACGTCTACGCCGGGACCGTCGTCGAGGAGGGCGAATGCCTGATCAGGGTCGCCAGAGCCAGCGGAAGCGGCAGGTACGACCAGATCGTAAAGATGATAGAGGCCTCGGAAAAGCTCAAGTCCGAGACCGAGACCAGAGCTTTCGGTCTTGCGGACCGGCTGGTCCCCTGGTCCTTTGCCGGCGCGGTGATCACCTTTATCCTGACCCGGAACATCCAGAGGGCCCTGTCCTTCCTCATGGTGGATTTCTCCTGCGCTCTCAAGCTCTCCATGCCCCTTTCGGTCCTTTCGGCCATAAGGGACGCCTCGGCCTATGGCATATCGGTCAAGGGCGGAAAGTTCCTGGAGGCCGCGGCGGAGGCGGACACCATAGTCTTCGACAAGACCGGGACGTTGACCTATTCCTGCCCCAGGGTCGAGAAGATCATATGCTTCGACGGCTCAGGCGAGGACGAGGATCTGCGGTTCGCGGCCTGCCTTGAGGAGCATTATCCTCATTCGGTGGCCAGGGCAGTGGTCAGCGCCGCAGAGGAGAGGGGGCTGCTCCACGAGGAGGAGCACACGAAGGTCCAGTACGTCGTCGCCCACGGCATATCCAGCGAGATCTACGGCAAGAAGGCCGTCATCGGCAGCAGACATTTCGTCTTTGAGGATGAGGGCTGCGTGGTGCCGGAAGGCGATGAGGCCATGTTCGCCGCCCTTCCGGAAGAGTATTCCCACCTTTACATGGCGGTGGACGGAAGGCTCAAGGCGGTCATTTGCATCTCGGACCCGGTGCGTGAGGACGCCGCCAGGGTCATAGACGAGCTCCACGGCCTGTGCTTCACCAAGATCTGCATGATGACCGGGGACAGCGAAAGGGTCGCGGCTTCCGTCGCCTCGAAGCTTTCCCTTGACGAATACCACGCGGAGGTCCTTCCGGAGGACAAGGCCGCCTTCATCAGAAGGGAGAGGGAGGCCGGCCGCAGGGTCATAATGGTGGGAGACGGGATCAACGATACGCCCGCCCTTTCCGAAGCGGACGCCGGTGTCGCCATCAGCAGCGGAGCGTCCATCGCCAAGCAGATCTCGGACATCACCATCGCGTCGGACAGCCTGGAGAGCCTGGTTATGCTCAGGCGCCTCAGCACCGCCCTGATGGGCAGGATCAACGGCAATTACAGGTTCATCATAACCTTCAACGCCGCCCTGATCGCCCTGGGGCTCGCTGGGATCCTGCCCCCGGCTTCGTCGGCGCTGCTCCACAACGGTTCGACCATACTCAGCGGGGTGAAGAGCATGACACCTCTGCTCCCCGCCGAAAAGCAGGCATGACCTCAGAATAAAAAAAGACCCGGGGCATCTCGCGGCGGCGAGCCGTGAGAGCCTTGGGTCTTTTTGTTGTATTTATCTTTCGGGCCGTGACCCTGCGGGCTTTCCGGAAGGTCGTCCGGTCCCTTCGCAGCCCTGCTATATCAGGCTGTGAAGGTCTTCGATCACCTGCATCCCGACCTTCCCCGGGAAACCGTCCACCGCGAATTCCGGAGTCTTGGTCCCGGCGTTGACCAGGCCTTTGGTCACGGTCCCCGCAAGGAAGAAGGCTGTATCCTCGGCCGAGGGGAAGCACGCGGTGCCGGAGGCCTTCTCAAGGGCGGCGCAGAGGGCGTAGGCTCCCCAGTTGGAGGTGGTCGCCGCGATTAGATGGTCGCAGGCTGTGGTGCAGGGGATGATGTCCAGCTTTTCTTCGATCAGGTCCCTGAGGCTCCCCATGCCGATCTCGTTGCCGCCGTCGCCGATGCCTATGGTGAGATAGCCCCGGCGGGACGCCGCTTCGAAGAGCTTGCTCAGGGGGGCGGTCCAGCGGCCGATGTCCTGGCCGGAGGCGTTGCCGTAGAAGCCCTTCGCGTTGAGGCCGCACCGCTCTACCGAGATCAGGCAGGATGGCTTAAGGTCCTCCAGCAGTTTAATGCAGTCCTCTTCGCCGAGGTCCATGTCCGCGTATACCGCGGGGATGCCGCTTCCTTCAAAGATCCCGCTGCAGAGGGCGTCGGTGACGATCACCGGCGTAAAGCCCAAAGCCCCGAGGGTCTTAGCGACGCACCAGGCTCCCGGAGGTCCGTCGGTCTCTGCCGCCCCTCCGACGTAAAAGCCTGTGGCGATGAGCGCGGTGCCCTTTTCTTCGGACAGCAACGCTTCCGCTGCCTTTGTGATATATCCGGGCCCCAGCGCTTCGCTGAGTATGTCCATTCCCCTGGCCGAGTGGCGCAGGGCGATGCTTTCGAAAGTCTCCAATGGTCCCTCCTGGCTTATGATAGATAATGATACCACGAAGAAGGCCGTTTGAGTTAAAAATATAGGCGCGGCAGTAATCAAAAAACGGCCGGACAGTCCGGGCGCCGCGCGGGGATTTGCCGAGGCAGCGCCTTTGTGATATCATCCGGGCAGGAGGATCCAATGAAGCTCATCGCCCCTTCGTATTACCAACGGTTCCGCTGCATCGCCGGAAAATGCAGGCACAGCTGCTGCAAGGGCTGGGAGATCGATATCGACCCGGTCTCTTTGGAGCGCTTTAAAAGCCTCGGCGTCGGCTGCATCAGCGAAGAGGGAACTCCTCATTTCATCCTAAAAGAAGGGGACGTCTGCCCCCACTTAAAGTCCGACGGGCTGTGCCAGCTGATATGCGACCACGGCGAGGACGTCCTGTGCGATATCTGCCGCGATCATCCCAGGTTCAGGAATTTCTGGACCGGCTTTGCCGAGGTCGGCCTCGGCCTTTCCTGCGAGGAGGCCGCCAGGATCATTCTGTCAGAAAAGGAGCCCCTGAGGCTGGTCCGGATAGGCCTCTGCGATGAGGACGGAGTGCAGATTAGCGCAGACCTGGGGCAGGATGGAGGCCTTTCGGCTGTTGAGGGCGAAGGCCCCGCCTTTGATCCTGCCGAGTCGGAGCCGGACTTTCCGGAAGACGAGGCCTGGCTCTGGGAGCTTCGTGAAAGCATGCTCGGCAGGGCCGCCGCCATGAAGGATCCCATGGCCGCAAGGCTCTACGAATATCTGGTCTTCCGCCACCTGGCGGACGCCCTGTACGACGGCAGGCTCGAAGGACGCATCGGATTTATCGAACACGCTTTTGAGACTGTGACCGGCCTTTGGAGCGGCAGCCCTGACAAGAGCTTTGAAGCCCTGGCCGGGATCGCCAGACGATGGTCCGAAGAGATAGAATACAACGAAGAGAAGAAGGATGCGCTGATCGAAAGGTTCGAAGGATGAACTTTGATCCTGACGGTCATGACGTTTGATGAGCCTCCGGCCCCGGCCGGAGTTTTTTACCGCCGGCCGGCTCTTTTGTGAAATCTGTGTGTAAATATTCACGTTTTGATGTGAAGTTTGACACAAACTATTGATTACTTTTTTGTTTGGTGGTAGTATTAGACGAGAATAAAAAGCAATTAATAGTAAGCATTGCCGAAAAATGGAATTGACTCCCTAAATTATATGATTTTAGCGATTCAGCAAGATATTGCAACAGAGGAGCGAAACGGTATCAATTATGCGAGTAGGAAAGAAACGCTACATAGACGAGACGATAGAAGTCACCGCTGAAAGAGGGCTCGAGAACGTTACGGTGAGGCGCATAGCGGGCAAGGCAGGGGTCTCGGAGGCCGCTCTGTACAGGCATTTCGCCGGCAAGGAGGACCTGGTCAACGAATCCTTCCTGACCATCGACAGAGAGATCTCCCAGCTGTTCCTCAACAGCTTCTATTCCAACAGCTATTCAGGCGGGGGATTTGAAGATGTGCTGAAGGCAGTCTGGAAGGAGGTCTTCGCGTTCCTTCTGAAAGAGAAGAGCAAGACCCTTTTCATGATCAGGTACAGGTTCTCGTCCCTCTTCACCGACGACGTGAGGGAGAAAAGGATGGTATGCGGCGAGGAGTTCACCCCCGTCTGCAGGACCCTGGCCGAAAAGCTGGGCGGCACCGAGGAATACTACCGCACCTACGCGATCTCGTACGTCTTCGAGGTCACCATACTGTTCTCCGAGAAGATCCTTCTGGGAAGGCTGCCCTACAGCACGGAGCTGGAGGATTCCCTCTGGAACTTCATCATCAACATAATCCGCACCTTCAGCGAGGACACCCTGACCGCAAAGGCATAGCATTGGCCTGATACAGCGCAACTGCCGCGTCTTTTGACGCGGTTTTTATTTGTCGATTTTTTATACATATTATTCAGTATCTATAGATGCACTTCAAAAACCGGGGCGGACTGTGGTATCATATGAGCAGAAAGGTTATCGCTGAAACAAAAGGAGGAACCATGGAATATCAGCATATAATCGACGCCGTCATGAACGAGAAGGAGCCCCTCAGCGCTCTTGCTCTCAAGATGTACGAGAATCCCGAGACCGCATACAACGAGGTCAAGGCCAGCGCATGGCTCTGCGAGGCTCTTGAGCACTACGGTTTCAAGGTCGAAAAGGGCCTCTACGGCATGCCCACCTCGATCAGGGCGGAGTGGGGAAGCGGCCATCCCGTCATAGGCCTCCTCGCGGAATACGACGCTCTTCCCGGTCTTTCCCAGACTCAGAACACATATAAGGACCCGGCGGTCCCCGGCGGTCCCGGACAGGGCTGCGGCCACAACCTGCTGGGCGTCACCACCCTGGCGGCTGCCATTGGAATGAAGGCCGATCTTGAAAAGAGCGGACTTCCCGGCACCGTCGTCTTCTACGGCTGCCCCGCTGAAGAGGTCCTCACCGGAAAGGCCTTCATGGCAAGGGAAGGTGCCTTCAGAGAGCTGGATCTGGCCTTCGCATGGCACGGCAGCAGCAAGAATCACGTTGGCCTCGGCATGGGCGGCGGACTCAACAGCGCCATCTTCCACTTCAAGGGCAAGACCGCCCATGCGTCCTCCGCGTGGAACGGCCGCTCGGCTCTCGACGCCGTCGAGCTCATGAACAATGGCGCCAACTACCTGAGAGAGCACATGACCCCCAATTCCAGGATCCACTATGTATACAAAGAAGCCGGCGTAGCTCCCAACATCGTTCCCGACAGGGCTTCGGTCTGGTACTACGTCAGGTCCCTGCACCGCTGGGACATCGACGAGCTCTACGGAAGGCTGGTCAACTGCGCCAAGGGCGCTGCCCTCATGACCGACACCGAGGTGGAGATCGAGTTCCAGGGCGGCTGCTACAACACCATGTCCAACAAGGTGCTGGCGGACATCTTCGCCGAGGTCTATCCGATGGTCCCCGCGGCCCAGTACACCGACGAGGAACTGGCCATGGCGGACGCTCTCAACAAGACCATGCCCGAGTACGAGCACAAGAAGCCCGCTGAGCCCATCCACACCGGTTTCATTTACAAGCCCGAAGAGTATCACATCAGCCCGGGCTCTTCCGACGTCGGCGACGTCCAGCACATCGTTCCCGGCATCATGGTGAACACCGCCAGCCAGAACATCCTGGGAGTCAACCACACCTGGCAGACCACCTGCTGCGCAGGCAACGGCATCGGCTTCAAGGGCATGATGAGAGGCGGAGTCTGGATGGCCCTCGCTGCGGCGAAGGTATTCAGGGACAACAGCCTGGTGGACAAGGCATGGGAGACCTTCAAGAAGGATCTGGACGGAGAGACCTATCAGTGCCCGATCCCCAAGGAAGTTCCCGTTCCCCAGCCCCAGCAGTAAACAGTAAATAATATCAAGGGGCCCGGGGATCGTTCCCGGGCCCTGCCCATATCATCATCCAAGGAGAAGCACATGAAAAACAGCGGACTCAACAAATGGATCGCCGAATGGTATGAGAAGTACGGCGACGAACTCAACGAAATGGCCCACGACATCTGGGCTCATCCCGAGCTGGGCTTAAAGACCTATCACGCGGCTGAAGCGGCCCTTAAGTTCGCCAGGACCCATGGATTCCCCGACGCGGTGAAGACCAAGGCGGGCCAGGGCTTCGGCTTCTGCGAGACCGGCAACGCGGTCATCGCCACCTACGGCAGCGGCAAGCCGGTCATCGGCATCATCGGAGAGTTGGACGCACTTCCGGGCCTGGGCAACGGGGACGTTGACCACAAGGCTCCCATCGAGGGACCGGGCCAGGGCTGCGGACACAACCTCATCGCCGGAGCCTGCATGGGTGCAGCCTGCGCTCTTCGCTACGCCATGGAGAAGGAAGGGGTCAGCGGCACCCTCAAGATGGTCGAATGCCCGGGCGAAGAGGTCGGCCGCGGCAAGGCCCTTCTGGCGAAGGACGGAGCCTTCAAGGACATGGATATCGCCATCATGTGGCATCCCGGCAGCGGCGAGTTCTCCACCGAGCCCCAGCACCCCCTGACCGTCATGGCAGGCACTTTCGAGTTCCACGGAAAGTCCGCCCACGCCGCGGGAGCCCCCTGGAACGGCAGGAGCGCCCTTGACGCGGTCCAGCTGATGAACATGGGAAGCGAATTCTTAAGAGAGCACGTCAAGACCGAGTGCCGCATGCACTACCAGATCACCAACGGCGGCTCCGCTCCCAACATCGTGCCCGACTACGCTTCCGTCAAGTATTTCTGCAGAGCCCTCCACAACGACGTGGTCAAGGATCTCTACGAGAGAGTCGTAAGGAACGCCGAAGGCGCCGCCCACATGACCGACACCAAGCTGGACGCCAACCTGATCTTCATCATCCCCTATTTCTACGAGAACAAGCCCCTCTGCAAGCATCTGGACGCGGTCTCCAGGGTCATCCCCGAGATCGAATACACTCCTGAAGAGATCCAGTGGGCAAAGAACCTGACCACCGCCTACACCGGCGAGCCCGCCCCCGAGAAGCTCGAGGACCTGCTCCCCTTCAGCAAGAAGGAATACGAGGAGTGGGGCGTCGGCACCACCTGCACCGACACCGCGGACATCTCCTACTTCTGCCCGACCGCCCACATCCACGGCGGCGGAGAGATCAAGGCAGCTCCCGGCCACCACTGGACCGTCACCGCCTGCTCCGGCAGCACCATCGGCATGAAGGCCATGCAGAGAGCCGGCAAGGTCCTCGCCCAGGGAGGTCTGGAGGCCCTCTACGACCAGAGCGTCATCGACGAGTGCTGGAAGTACTTCAAGAGCCTCAACATCCCCTCTTACGACGAGGTCTACAGCCTGCCCATCCACGACATCCAGGAGGCATAATTGACCGGATTCAGCCGCCACATATCTGGCAAATTCAATAAGATCCCCCAGGGCCTCATCCTCGACACCGGGGCCCTGGCTTCCTATGACGACGTCATTGACCTGAGCATCGGAGATCCGGATCTGACCACCGACGCCGCGGTCATCGACGCCGCCATGAGGGACGCGAAGGCAGGATATACCCGCTACGGGGATCCTGCCGGAGATCCCCAGCTCATAAGGGCGGTCTGCCGGGACTGGAGGCTGCGCCAGGGCATGGAGCTGGATCCATCCATGGTCCAGATCACCTGCTCCGCCGGCCTTGCCATGATGATGTCCCTGATCGCGGTCACGGACCCGGGGGACGAGGTCATAGTCCTTTCGCCTCACTATCCGGAGTACAGCGGCCAGATCGCCATGGCGGGAGCGGTGGAAAGGGAAGTCGCCCTGTCCTCCGAGGAGGGCTTCGCCATCACCGCAGAAAAGCTGGAGGCCGCGGTGACTTCAAGGACCAAAGCCCTGATCTTCAACAACCCTGTGAACCCCACCGGGGTACACTACAAGGAAGGTACCCTGAAGCTGCTGCTGGATTTCGCCAAAAGCCACGATCTGGTGATCCTGGCCGACGAGATCTACACCGATCTGGTCTACGATGGGCCCTTCAGGTCCATCCTGACCCTGCCCGGGGCCATGGACTGCGCCGTGAGCATCGGGAGCTTTTCCAAGAACTTCATGATGACCGGCTGGCGGGTGGGCTTCATCGCGGCGGATCCCGCTCTTCTTGACGTCATCCTCAGGATCAGCGACTGGATGACCTACTGCGCCCCCAGCGTCTCCCAGAGGGCAGCCCTCGCGGCGCTCAACGACGCCGAAAGGCTTAGGGGCCTCTACGTCCCGGTATTCAGGGAAAGGGTCATGACGGGGGCGGAAAAGCTCGCCCAGTGTCCTTCGATAGACATCGCAAGGCCCCAGGGCACCTTCTATCTCTTCCCGTCCATAAAAAGGAGCGGTATGACCTCACAGGAGTACTGCGCCTGGCTCTTAAAGGAAAAGCATATTCTGGCGACTCCCGGAAGCCTCTTCGGCAAAGGAGGGGAGGGGTGCGTCAGGTTCGCATGCACTGTGCCTGCGGAAAAACTCACAGAAGCCTTCGGAAGGCTGTGAAGGGAGGTCTTCATGACAAATCTCGAGACTGCTAAGAAATATCAGGACTACATGGTCGAGTGCCGCCGGTATCTTCACGAGAACCCGGAGCTGACCGGCCAGGAATACAACACGGTAAAGTTCATCGACGAGCAGCTGACCGCTCTTGGGATCGAACACGTGGTGGTGGAGAACGGCGGAGTGCTGGGCTTCATCAGAGGGCCCAGGAAGGGACGCACCGTCCTTCTTCGCGCCGACTGCGACGCTCTTCCCGTCACCGAGAAGGACAATCTGGGGAACTGCAGGGTGGTCTGGTCAAAGAATCCCGGCGTCATGCACGCCTGCGGCCACGACGGCCACACCGCTGGGCTTCTTGGCGCCGCCAGGGTGCTCCTGGAAAAGCAGGATGAGCTGGAGGGCGACGTGATCCTCTGCTTTGAAAGGGGAGAAGAGGGCGGAGGCAACGTCCGCTACATCTTCGCCTACATGGAGAAGAACGGCATCCACGTGGACTCCTGCTTCGGCCTTCACGTGGGCTGCGCCATCCCCACCGGAAAGATCGCGGTCAACGACACCAGGGTCAACGCCGGCTCCATGCGCTTTCAGGTGACCATCGAGGGAAGGGGAGGCCACGGCAGCCGTCCCGACAGGTCCATCAACCCCATCGACTGCTTCGTCGCCATCTACCAGAGGATGCAGACCCTGCGCCTCACCGCTGTGGATCCCTACCAGACCTGCACCTATTCCGTCGGAGTCCTCAAGGCAGGCGAGGCGGTCAACGTCATCCCCCAGACCCTGACCTTCGGCGGCACCATGAGGACTTACGATCCCGACACCGCCGGCATGAAGTTCCACGACGAGATGAAGACCATCATCGAGTCCACCTGCGCCTCCTTCGGGTGCAAGGCGGTCTTCGACATCTGGCCCAAGCCTGGCCTTGCCACCGTCAACGAGCCGGCCTACGCGGCCTTCGCCAGGAAGGTCATCGGAGCCGAGCTGGGCGAAGAGAACGTGGGACAGGTGGAGCCCTCCATGGGCAGCGAGTCCTACTCCATGTATCTTAAGATGTGGCCCGGAGTCTTCGGAGGCCTGGGAGCGGGCAATCCCGCCAAGGGCACCGGCGCCAGCGGCCACAACGAGAGGTTCGATATCGACGAGGACTGCATGATCTACGGAGCCTGCGCCCACGCCACCTACGCCATCGAGTACCTGAAGCTCAGGGACGTCCCCGAATACGGGCCCAAGGTGACCTTTAAGGAGGTCCTGAAAATGCAGGGAAGAGAGGCCATGATAGAGGAGCTCTACGGAGAATAGCGTCCATTATGACAGTCTGCGCGGACGGCGGGCCTTCTGCGGCCCCGCCGCCCGCTTCGCTTTATCAAGAGGTATGATGATCTTATGAGGACGGCGCTGCTGCTCAACTGCATATCGCATCTTCTGGTGGACGGGACCTGCGTGGCCGGCCTTTTTCAGAAGGCCTCGGCCCCTCATTTTCTTTACGCCGTGCTGATATACGACACCCTGGCCTTCGCGACCCAGTGCCTGGTCGGCCTTTGGGTAGATAAGAGGGAGGACAGGTCAAGGCTTGAGGCTCTCTCCATGGCCGTCGTCTGCCTTTCGCTGTTCATCCCGAGCGCCCTTCTCAGGGCGGCAGCGGCGGGCGTCGGCAACTCGGTCTTTCACGTCTGCGCGGGGACGGTGACCCTGGAGCATGCAGAGGGGAAGGCCGGACCTTTGGGCCTTTTCGTAGCTCCCGGAGCCTTCGGAGTGACCATCGGGACCCTGCAGCCCCGGACCGCTCCCGTCTTCGCCGGCCTTCTGGCATTGGCAGCCCTGCTGGTGCTGGTATCCGGCGAAAGAGCCTCCTCCCATTGGAAAAAGCCGGGCGCAGCATGCAGTAAGGAGGGCATTTCAGCGCAAGACCCGCCCTCCGACAGGATCCCGCGGGAAGGGGAGGCGCTTCCCAATGCGTCTTTATGCGCCATCCTTCTCACCGGCGCCGTGGCGGTCAGGGCAATCGGAGGCTCCGTCGTCGTCTTCCCGTGGAAGACCGGTCCCGCTCAGGCCATGCTCCTGACCCTCTTCGTCTTCCTGGGCAAATCGCTGGGAGGCTTTTTCGTCGACCGGCTGGGTGAAAGAAGGACCGCTCTGATATCGCTGCCCCTCTGCGCGGTCTGCATAGTCTTCTTTACCGCCAGCATGCCGCTCTCGCTGCTTGGCCAGCTGCTGCTGAACCTCACCATGCCGGTGACCCTCTGGCTGCTGTACCGCATCATGCCCGATGATCCGGGGGCGGCCTTCGGCCTGGCGGCTTCGGCCCTCTGGCCGGGAACTCTCATAGGAGCCCTGATCCCCCTTGCCGGTCCCGCCGCCGGGGCGCTGACCCTGCTCTGTACATCCTTCGCTCTTTATGCTATACTGTTTTCCGTAAAGGAAGCGGAGCGCACGGGGCCGCCCCGCAAAGGGAGGGAAACGATATGAAGCTCAGATACATGCTCATGACCGCTCTGGCGCTCATCGCCTCGGCCGCCGAGGCCGTCTACGCGGACGTCCCCGCTCTTCCGCGGCCGCAGGAGCTGCCGGAGAAGAAGCCCTCATACGCGGTCCCGGTCATCATCATCCTCGCCTGCGCCGCCATAATCTATTTCGTGATCAAAAGGAACAGAAAGTAAGAGGAGGCCGAAAACATGCGTTCGAGAAGGATCCTGTTCACAGCAGCCATCGCCTTCGCCTTTACCGGCACCGCCTTCGCCGACGTCATCGTTACGCCCGAGGAACCTTCGCCGAGCCTGCTGGTCCCCATAGTGGTATCCGTCGCGGTCATCGCCTTCGTCCTAAGAAAGGCCATATACAGGGCAGTCATGAAGGCCGCGTCAAAGAACAAGGACAAGAAGGACGAATAAACAGGAGGCCTTATATGAACGGTCTTTTCGGCGTCCCCGACTTTCAGATCCCGGGCATGTGGACCGCCATGCTGCTCACCGTCCTCATCGAGACCCCTCTGATGTACTTCTTCGGCATGCGCAGCAGGAACGAGATGGTAGTCGTCGTATGCACCAATATCGCGACCAATCTCACCATGAACCTCGCCATGGGCGCCATAGGGTTCTTCCCGGTCACCGCCCTTCTGCTCGAGCTGTCCGTGGTCTTCGTGGAGTACCACATTTATCTGCTCGCCTCCGGGATCCTGCCCCGTCTGTTCCTCAAGACCCTGGCCGCCAACGCGGCGTCCCTTCTGCTGGGGCTCTTGATCATGCCTCCCTGGCAGTAACGAAGAGAGCCGGAACCGTCCTTAACGCATCCCTTTTCGGGATGCTTTTTGTTTTGCCCGCGGCGGGTGATGTGTGCTATAATCATCCCCATGCAAAGACACAACGATTTCACCAAAGGGCCCATCGCAGGCCCCCTTATATTGTTTGCCCTTCCCGTCATGGGAGCGATGATACTCCAGTCCCTCTACGGCGCCGTCGACCTGATGATCGTAGGAAAATACGGCAGCGCCGCCGACGTCTCCGCGGTCTCCACCGGAGCTCAGATCATGTCGACCCTGACCCAGGTGGTGGTCAACATGGCTGTGGGCGTCACCATACTGCTGGGCCAGTTCATCGGAGCGGGCAGGATCAGCGAAGCCGGAGGGATCATCCGGTCCGGGATGAAGCTCTTCGGGACAGCGGCAGCCCTCATGAGCGTCGCCATCCCCCTGCTGGCAAAGCCCCTCAGCACCGTGATGAACGCCCCGCCCGAGGCCTTTGACAGGACGGTCTCCTACGTGACCATCTGCGGCATAGGCTTTCTTTTCATCGTCTCGTACAACCTGCTGGGGGCGGTCTTCAGAGGGATGGGGGATTCGAAAACCCCGCTGCTTTCCGTCGCCATCGCCGCCGTCTTCAATGTCTGCGGCGATCTTTGGTTCGTCAGGGGCATGGGCCTCGGAGCCTCCGGCGCCGCCATCGCCACCGCCCTTTCCCAGGGCATCAGCATAGTCATCTGCCTCATCGTCATCGCGAAGAGGGGACTTCCCTTCAGCCTGACCTCTCCCGAGGCGAAAAGGCTCACGGGGATCACCGGCAGGATCGTAAGACTGGGCGCTCCCATCGCCCTTCAGGGGATGATGGTGAGCCTTTCCTTCATGGTCATCATGGCCATCGTCAATTCCCTGGGCCTGATATATTCCGCTGGAGTAGGTGTCGCTGAGAAGGTCTGCAGCTTCATAATGCTGATCTCCATCTCCTTTTCCCAGGCCATCTCGTCCTTCACCGCCCAGAACATCGGGGCGGGCAACGAGAAAAGGGCGAAGGACGCGCTACTCTGCGGCATGGGGATCTCCTTCGGGGTATCGGTCTTCATCGCCTGGTTCAGTTACTTTAAGGGGGACGTCCTGACCGGGATGTTCACCTCAGACCCGGAGCTCATCGCGGCCTCCTGGGACTATCTTAGGGCATACGCCATAGACACCCTGCTCACCAGCATCATGTTCTGCTTCGTGGGATATTTCAACGGCTGCGGAGCGACGGGCTTCGTGATGATGCAGGGCATCGTCAGCGCCTTCTTCGTCAGGATCCCGGTCTCATGGCTGGCCAGCAGGATAAGGCCGGTCTCGCTCTTTAAGATCGGCCTCGCCACTCCCGCCTCCACGGCCCTTCAGATCGTCCTCTGCGTCGTCTATTACTTCAGAAGGAAGAGGCAGGCGGACCGCGGCCGGGAAAATTTCGATATTGCAGGCGATTAGGCCCAATTTACGGTTCAAATCCTCCGCAGTGGTGATATAATAGTGAAAAACAAAAGCAGAGGAGGTATACAATGGCATTTTTCGACAGAGTAAAGGAAGCCGGCATCAAGGGTCTGGACAAGGCCAAGGATCTGGGTGAGCAGGCAAAGCTCAACGTTCAGAAGGAGAAGGTCCAGATCAGGATCAAGGACACCTACTGCGAGATAGGCAAGGCAATGGCGGAGAAATATCCCGAGCTGCTGCAGCAGTATTTCGCCGAGGAGGCCGCTGCCATCGCTCAGGCCAAGGAGGAGATCGTAAAGCTGGAGGAACAGCTGGCGGCTCTCAAGGCCGAATAGGGTAGGGAGATATAAACGATATAAAAGCAGATCAGGCGCGATGCGTCCGATCTGCTTTTTTAACGTCTGCTTATAAAGTTGATGAGGGCGGTGGTCGGTGAGAGCTCAGATCCGTGCGGCGGGCGGTGCGGCGAGGCGCAGGGCGGCGGGCCCCCTATCCGGTCCCGTCAGCTGAGCTCCGCGGCCCGGGGGTAGGTCCTGTGGATGTATTCCTTGACGTCCCTGGCCGAGTCCTCGGTGTACTTTTTCAGCCACAGGTAGGTGACGTCGTTGTCGCCTTCCCGGGTCGCCTTGAGCATCTCCTCGAAGACGCGGCTGTCCTTCGCCCTTTCATCGCTGCTGTGGGCGTAAAGGTACCTGAGCACCAGCTGCTGGCCCTGGATGTTGATCATGCTCCTGTGGAGCCTCTCGTTGCCGCAGTTCCTGTAGTAGGTGCCGATGAAATTGAAGATGGCGGTGACCTCGTCTTCGATGTTGTCCGCGGCCTTGTATGCCGCCAGCCAGTGATCCAGGGCCGCTACGATATCTTCCCTGTTCCCGTAGTCGATGGCCAGCTGGATCGCCTTCTTGTGAAGGGTCCCGGCCAGCTGGTTGATCTCGTCCACGTCATGGTCGTCCAGGGCGATGATGGTGGCGCCCACGTTGTTCTCGTAGGAGATCAGGCCCTCCTGCTGCAGGCGGTTCACCGCCTCTCTGATGGGGGTGCTGCTCACGTTGAGGTCGTTCTTGATCTCGTTGACGTTGAGCCTGCTCCCGAGGGGGTAGTGGAGCCTGATGATCTGGCCTCTTAATATATTGTATACCTGGTCTACCAGGGAATCTCTTTTGACTGTTTCGGGCATGTTTTTTCCTCGCTGATGCGAAGAAGTATAGCATATAAAAGGCAAATTAATAAAGCCTTTTTATCAGTTTTTGACAGACAAAAAGGCTTTATGAATGGTTTTAGACGGCCTGAGCGGGGGATCTCGCCTCTGAAACGGCCTTTAGAGCGCCTTTTCTATGGCGCAGAGCAGTTCTCCGAAGTCGTCGAACACCGGGATGTCCGGATTGTCCTGCCTGATTTTCTCGGTGGTCCTGAAGAGGAAGCCGGCCTTCCCGGCCCTGATCATGTCCAGATCGTTGTAGCTGTCGCCGCAGGCGATGGTGTCGAAGCCCATGGCCTGAAGGCCTTTGACGGTGGTGAGCTTGGAGTCTTTGCACCTCATGGTGAAGCCGGAGATCATGCCCTGTTCGTCCACCTCCAGGGTGTTGCAGAAGAGGCTGGGATAGCCCAGCTTCTCCATGAAGGGCATGGCGAACTGGTAGAAGGTATCGCTGAGGACGATCACCTGGGTCTTTTTTCTAAGCTGGTCCATGAATTCCCTGGCGCCAGGCAGAAGATCGATGGTCGCGATGGTGTCCTGGATGTCCTTGAGGGACAGGCCGCGTTCTTTTAAAAGTGCGATCCTCCACCTCATCAGCTTGCCGTAGTCGGGCTCGTCCCTGGTGGTGCGGGAGAGCTCCGGGATGCCGCTGGCTTCGGAGAATGCGATCCAGATCTCGGGGGTCAGGACCCCTTCCATGTCGAGGCATACGACGTTCATGCCCTTTCCCATGTCAGCGTTCCTCCTTTCGGGGCGCGCCGGTCACATATGAAAATACATAGTCCGGCATCTCTTCCTTGTCTATCACGTCCTTGTGAAGGACGGGAGCGGTCTTAAGGCCTGCTAACGCCTTGGGCGCGGGGATGCCAGCCAGGACGCTGAGCCTTTCCATCTGAAGGAATTCGTCCCCTGCGGGCTCTTCGCCCAGGGCCCTGAGGCAGGCCGCCGGGAACTTGAAGGGCGACGCGGTGGAAAGGACGACCATGGGGGAGGGGCTCTCCTTCATGTGCTTTTCGGAGACCGCCCAGGCGACGGCGGTGTGGGGATCCATCAGATATCCGGTCTTTTTGAAGACCTCTCCGATGGTCCTTTCAGCCTCTTCGTCGTCAGCGAAGCCGCAGCCGAAGTCCTTTTGGATCTTATCGAGCATACCGCTTCCGACAGTGTAGGAGCCCTTTTCGGAGAGATCCTTCATCAGGGAGGCGACCAGGTCCTCGTCCTTTGAAACGAGCCAGAGGAGCCTCTCAAGGTTGCTGGATACCAGTATGTCCATGGAGGGGGAGGTGGTCTTGTAGAACTCTCTTCTCCTGTCGTAGACCCCTGTGGTCAGGAAGTCGGTCAGGACGTTGTTTTTGTTGGAGGCGCAGATGAGCCTTTCCACGGGAAGGCCCATGAGCTTTGCGATGTATCCCGCCAGGATGTCTCCGAAATTTCCGGTGGGAACGGTGAACCGGACCGGGCTTCCAGTCTCGATGACGCCGTCCTTCACCAGGTCCGCGTAGGCCTTGAAATAGTACATGACCTGGGGAGCCAGCCTTCCTATGTTGATGGAATTGGCGGAGCTCAGGGCGGAGCCCTTAAGGTCCATGTCCTTGGCCGCGGAGAAGATCCTCTTGACCCCGGTCTGGGCGTCGTCGAAGTTGCCTCTCACGGCGCAGACCCTGACGTTGGAGCCCTTCTGGGTGGTCATCTGCAGCTCCTGGACCCTGCTGGTGCCGTTGTAAGGATAGAAGACGACGATGCGGGTGCCGGGAACGTCGTGAAAGCCCTCCAGGGCTGCCTTTCCGGTGTCTCCGGAGGTCGCGGTGAGGATGACCACGTCCTTGCTGCTTCCTTCCGCCTTTTCCGCGGCGGTGATGAGCCTGGGAAGGACGCTCAGGGCCACGTCTTTAAATGCGGAGGTGGGGCCTCTGAAGAGCTCCAGGATCCAGCGGTCCCAGGTCTTTACCAGAGGGGTCAGGTCTTCGGTCTCGAATTTTCCTTCGTAGGAGGCGTTGACCAGGCCCTCCATGTCCGCAAAGCCGGGAAGGAGGGCGGAGAGGATGGCCGAAGACATGTGCCTTGCGTCCATGTCAAGGAGGCTCCTCCAGTCGAGGCCGGCCCCGGCGGGATCCGCCATGTAAAGGCCTCCGTCCGGGGCGATGCCCTCAAGGACGGCCCTCACGGGGCTTGCGGTAAGGTCTTTGTTTCTGGTGCTGCTGTATATCATCTGTGTTCCTTTCGGGCCTTTGACGGTGCCCGCTATCCGGTGATCTTTACGGTCCTGAACTCGCCTTCGCAGGGGCTTCCCTCGACCAGGCGCACGATCCCGTTGGTAAGATCCGCGACGAAGGCGTAGTTGGTCGCAACGGCGACAGCCTGCTGCTCAAAGGGAAGGGAGGGATCCGGATGGACGCAGATGGAGGTGGGGTAGCCCGCGTGGTCCCTGCAGAAGCCTTCCAGATCGGCCTGGGTCAGCTCATTTTTGCCCTTCATCAGCTGCCTCATGCGCTGAAGCCTCATGTAGCTGGAGCCTCCCTGCGGGTAGACGGGGTTCTGGATCAGGTTTGGTCCGATGAAGTGGTTGGTGTGGACCAGGATACCGTCGTCGCCAGGCTGGACCACGTCGCATCTTCTCGGATCCAGCTCCAGGGAGAGGGAGATGCCGTCCCTGCAGGTGATGATCAGATTGGCGGCCGAAGGCACCGGAGCGGTCATGGCCTCAGCCACGGCCCTGTTCATGGTGCCGCACTCCAGGGCTCTGCGCATCCTGATGTGGAGAGGAACGCCGATCTTATATCCGTCGGTGGAGACCGCGTTGAGGGTCAGGGAGATGCCCGCTTCGTTGACGCCCTTGCCTCCGATGATGCCGCCCTCCAGGATCAGGAGCATGGCGGGGATGTCGTCCTCCGCGGGGACGCGGGCGATGAAGGCCGCGTCTCTTTGGGCGATGGTGTAGTCCCAGGTCTGGCCGGCCAGGGTGACGCCGTCCTTGGTGGCGGGTGCGTGGGCGCTGAAGGCGGTGCAGCCCTGTTCTCCTGCTTCCATACCCTTGACCAGTCCGGTGTAGAGGATCTCGGACCTGAGGTTGAGCGCCAGGATCTCTTCGAATCTTACGCCCGCTCCGTCGGCGACGCCCTTCATCTCGTCGATATACTTGGCGTATTTGCCCTTGAACACCGGCAGGAAGGTCATGGCCAGGGCCTGGGCGTCCTCCCAGGTGAGGCCGACGTTCTTCTTAAAGTTGGCGCTGTAGTTCCTGATGCTGCAAAGGACCTGCTCCTTGCAGAGGCTTCCGTGGGCAAGGCCCTTCTCGTAGGGGGTGCCCTTAAGGGTTATCTCAGGAAATCTCATGGTAGTTCCTCCCTTTATGTGCATTTAGATATATCCCTTTTATTATATTTTATCCTTCGGCAGGCTCTCTGTCATCATTTTTCCGGGGCGGCGGCCTTCTTTTGGAAAAAGGGGGATATTTGAATCCTGCTCCGTCTGTGGTAAAATCGATCGTGAAACGGAGGTATCGATGGAGGATAGACGGGAAAGATTTTTCATGACCATGTTCATAGTGGGCTATGTGGGCCTTTTCGTCTGCATCTTCTTCTGGGAGATGACCGGAACGTCCTGGCTCTGCCGGGCCTCGGGGCTCCCCTTCAGGCCGGCTCTCGCCTTCCTGACCCTCGTTTCGATAGTGGTCTACTGCGCAAGGACCCGGATATTCTCGGTGATCGACGGCTTTACCGCGGCTGGAGTGCTGGCGGCGTCTCTCTCCACCTTCTTCATGGGAGGAGGCAGCGGCCTGTGGCTCCTGGAGCTTCGGTTCGTCATCGACCTGTGCATAATGACCGTCCTGCTCCTGATCATGCTCTTCATAGTCTTCATCCACAGCAGAAGGAAGCTGATGGAGATGGCGGCGGATGAGGAGGCTGACGAAAGGAAAGAAAAATGAGACCCGACGCGACCCAGACAGCGGGAGGCATCAGGATCGACCTGGGCACCCTGCTCGCCATCATAGGGGCGGCAGTCATAGCCGTCGCCCTGTACCTGCTCATTAAAAAGATATCCTCCATCCCCGGGGACATGAGCAAGAAAATCAAAGGCCTGTTCGGCAAGAGGAGCGCCATCGAGACTCTGCAGAAGCAGGTGGTGGGCCTTCAGGAGGAGAACGACCGGCTGACCCTGGCCAATCTTCAGATGCGGCAGGAGTTGGAGAAGCTCAAGCGTGATAAATCAATAGTCGACGAGGCCCTGTCCACGGCAAAGTCCAGGCTCGAGAGCTTCGAGTCGGACATGCAGGGGCTGGAGGCCGAGAACGGCAGGCTCATCGAGTACATCAAGGACCTGCGCCACAGGATCGACATCGGAGAAAAGCAGGCCCGAAAGGAGAGCTTTGAGACCGCCGTGGGACTTGTGAAGCTGGGGGTGGACAAGAGCATCGCCGCTCTTCAAAGCAGCGTCACCGGAAGCTGGGACAGGATCCAGACCCAGGTCATAAAGCTCAACGCCATCATAGCGGAGGAGATCCGCCAGCTCCCGTCACCCAAGAGCCCGGTGAAGGAGAGAGAGGATTTCGACCCCTACAAGGACGATTGGAAATAAGTTGTATTTAGCGCTTTATTATCAGAAGTTGGAACGATATAATAAAATCGCGGAGAAGTTCCGCGGTTTTATTCATTCCCGGACACAAAGAGTTTCATTTCCAGCGGAGGTATATTTATGTTCAGGACCGTTAAAGAAGTGATGGAATTCATAGAGGACAATCAGATCGAAATGGTCGATTTCAAGATGGTCGACATCAACGGCGCGTTCTGAAAAATGATGAAATAAAAAAGATCCGGCTCCGCCATGACGGCAGGGCAGGATCGTTTTTTTATTAAAGAAACAGCGACACCGCGCAGTACACCAGGAGCAGGGCCAGGACCGTGTTGACGGTCCGGGCGTGGCAGGTGAAGAGCTTTTTCATAGCTCCTCCGAAGAGGGCCCAGGTCAGATGGGCGCTGCAGCCGATGGTCGCAAGGCCTACCGCCATCAGGCATACCAGAGGCAGGTCGCCGCCGTAGACCGGGATGATATACGCTTCAAGGGATACCACTAAAAGCAGCATGTACTTGGGATTGAGCAGGCAGAGGAGAAAGCCCGCGAAGAACGAGCTTCCGGAGTCCTTTTCGCCCAGGCCCTTTGAGGTATAGGTCTTCCAGGCGAGCCAGAGCATGTACAGGGCGCCGACGACCTTCATGGGCGTCATCACCTGGGGGATCAGGTCCGACAGGGCGCTGCAGAAGAGGGCCGCCGCCAAAGACATGATCACCTGGGCAGTATATATGCCCAGGTTGAAGATCAATGCTTTAGGAAGCCCGGTCCTTGCCGCGTTGGACATGGAGCTCAGGTTGTTGGGACCCGGTGTATAGGCGGTGGAGACTGCGTATGAGATCAGGCCTGACCAGTTCATTCTTTAGTACTGGACCTTCCACATGTACCTGCGCAGCTTCATTGAGTGGCCGGTGGCAGCTTCCAGATGGGTGTTGAAGACGCCGCAGATGGCGGTGGCGAGGAGGGGAGCGAAGAACTCTCTTACGGACTCCCTGAGCTCGAGGATGCCCAGGGCTTCGGTGTCGATGGTGTAGATCTTCTCCGCGTATCTGGGCAGGAAGGCGGCCATGCGCTCGTCCATTACGCGGGTGGCTCCGGTGCCCATCATGAGCAGGAAGCAGGCGTCCTTGTCGGTGATCTCAAGAGGTCCGTGGAAGAATTCGCCGCAGTGGATGCATGCGGAGTTCTTCCACTGCATCTCCATGAGGATGCAATGGGTCTCGATGTAGGCGGAGGACCATACGGAGCCGCTGGCCAGGGTGTAGATGAGCTTTTCATCTTTGCAGCCGGCAGCGAATCTTTCGGCCTCGGGCAGGCACTTTTCCTTGGCCTTTTCGATCATGGCGTCGTACATGGCGAAGCTTTCCATGGCGTCGTCGTACTTGTCCCAGCCTTCGAGCTGGTGGAGGAGCTCCATGGACAGGCGGACGACCCTACACTCCTTTTTCTGGGAGGGGATCAGGTCCGGGCCATAGCTGTAGTCAAGGCAGTAGTCGGCATACTCGAAGAGGGGAGGCTGCTCGGCATAGGAGAAGGCGATGACGGCGGCGCCGGCTTCCTTGGCGACTCTCGCTGCGTCGACGGTCTCGGGGGTGTTGCCCTGCTGGGAGGTAACGATGACGACGCTGTCCTTGCCCAGGGCGGCGGAGTGGGCGGTGCAGAATTCTCTGGCGTTCTGCCAGTGGATGGTCAGGGTCTTGCTCTCCTTTTCGAGCATGTACTTCGCGGGGTACATGGCGGCGATGGAGCCTCCGCAGGCTGCGAAGAACACGTGCTTTACGGTGTGCTCGGCGAGAAGCTTTGCTACGGTTTCCTTTTCGTTCATTTTCTTCATGGTAGTCTCCTGTTAATATTAGTTTTAATTGATAACTGCTTATTGCTTTATCGCTTGGGGTCCTGACGCAGGGGCTATTTCGGTACGTCCAGCTCGGTGTTGGTATAATGCTCTCCCATGTCGAAGGCGCCGTGGGTCATGCAGACGGAGGCGGCGAATTCGGCGGCCTTGTCCAGGCAGCGGAAGATCCTTCTGTCTTCCAGCTCGCCGGGGATCCTTTCGCCCAGGAAGTTGATCAGGAAGGTGGTAAGGAATGCGTCTCCGGCGCCGAGGGTATCGACGGCGTCCACCTTGTGGGCGGGCTGGGGGTAGAGCCTTCCGTTGTATGAGAGGACCGCGCCGTCGGAGCCCTTGCTGGCTTCTACCATGGGGCAGCCGAGACCGTGGATCTTTTTAAAGAGAGCAGTCTCTCTTTCCGGGTCTGTCTTCCCCAAGGAGATGATCGCGCAGTCTATATTGGGGCAGACCTTCTCCAGCATCTCATCGGTGAACCTGTTGGAGAAATCATAGCTGACGAAGGGCTTCAGAGCCTTGAGCAGGTGCATCTGATCGTCAAGGTAGCTGAAGCAGCTGACGTGGATCAGGTCGAAACCGCCCAGATATTCCAGATCGTCGCTGTCCAGGACCAGGGGATGATGACGGAGAGCGCCGCCCTTGTTGCTGGCGACGAAGACCCGGTCCCCGTCCACCAGGGTCACCTGGGCCCTGCCGTTCTCCCCCGGATACTTCCTGCAGCGTGGGAAGTCAACGTTGTGGGCCTTCAGGGCCTTTTGGACCACCTCGGCGGGAAAGTCGTCGCCGAAGACTCCCAGATATGAGGCGTCCGCGCCCTGCATAGCGGCGTAGACCGCGAAATTCAGGGTGTTGCCCCCGGGGTATATGGTCTCAAGTGAGAGATACTGATCGACGACGTTGTCGCCGAGACCTATGACCTTAAGCATCTTTTACCTCCATCCCTGCAAGGCGCTTTGCCGCAGCTTCGCAGACGCCCTTCAGGGTCTCTTCTTCAAAGGGGCTGGCCAGCCCGGCGTTCTCAAGGAGCTTCACGAAGGTCTCGCTGCCGCCCTGCCTGGTGTAGGCCATGTAGTAGTCCCAGGCCTTCCGGGGATCTTCGCTGATCATGGCAGAGAACTGCAGGGATACGGTCTGGGCGAGGCAGTAGTCGATGTAGTAGAAGGGGCTGTCGTAGATGTGCAGCTGCCTCTGCCAGCCCTCTCCCTCGCTGTAGAAGGGGATGTCACCGTCAAGTCTGAGCCACGGCATGTAGATTGCCAGGAGCTTCTTCCAGGCGGCGTGCCTTTCGGCGGGGCTCATCTCGGGGTGCTCGTAGACCTCGTGCTGGAAGTGGTCGACCAGGCATCCGTAGGGGATGAAGGTGACCGCTCCGGCCAGGTGGCTGTAGAGATATTTGTCGGTGTCTTTGCCGAAGAAGCCTTCCGCCCAGGGATCGGCGAAGAACTCCATGGACATGGAGTGGACCTCGCAGGCCTCCATGGTGGGCCAGTGATATTCGTAGGGGATGCGGTCCCTGTTCATCCAGCAGGCGAAGGCGTGGCCGGCCTCGTGGGTCACGACCTCGACGTCGCCCTGGGTGCCGTTGAAATTGGCGAAGATGAAGGGAACGTGGTATGCGGGCAGCTCGGTGCTGTAGCCTCCGGCCTGCTTGCCCTCGGTGGCGAGGACGTCAAGAAGCTCGTTATCCAGCATCATGTCGAAGAATTCCTTCGTCTCGGGGGAGAGCTCCTCGTAGAACTTCTTTCCCTGGGCGAGGATGTCCTGAGCGGTGCCGCAGGGTCTGGGATTGCCGCTGCGGAACTCAAGAGCGGCGTCGGCGAAGCTCATGGGATAGGGGACGTCCAGCCTTTCGGCCTGCTTCCTGTAGATCCCGTCCGCCACGGGCACGAGGTATTTGACCACGGCCTTCCTGAAGGCCTCGACCTCCTTCTTGCCGTAGCAGTTGCGGTCCATGCGCCAGTAGCCCAGCTGGGTGTAGTTCTCATATCCCAGCTTTCTGCCCATCTCGGTCCTGACTTTGACCAGGTCGTCGTAGATCCGGTCCAGCTGGGGCTGGTTCTCCTTGTACCAGCCGGCCTCGGCCTTCCATGCGGAAAGGCGGCGGGCGTCGTCGGGATCGATCTTGAAGGGGCCCATCTGGGCGATGGTGTATTCCTTTCCCTCGAAGGGGACCCTGGCCTTGGCGACCAGAGCGTCGTACTCGCTGGTCAGCTGGTTCTCCTGCTGGAGCAGGGGGATGATCTCGGGGGAGAAGGTCTTCAGGGCGATCTCGGCGTTGGTGAAGATCAGGCTGCCGAACTCCTTTTCGAAATCCCCTCTGAAGGGGCTCTTCAGCAGGGCCTTGTTGATCAGGTCTATGTATTCTTCCAGCTCGGGCAGGAGCTCGTTCCAGTAGTCGTTCTCCTTGTCGTAGAACTCGTCTCTGGTGTCGATGCTGTGTCTGATGGAGACCAGGGTGGAGAGGGTGGAGAAATCCGCGCTCAGCTCCTCGATCCTGAGGAAGGCGTCCCTGGCTGCGCCGTAATCTTCTGCCTTGTCGAGCTTTTCGGCCAGCGCGGCAAGTTCCTTTTTGAGAGCCTCGCCGTCGGGCCTTTCATATCTCATTTCGGAAAATTTCATCTTTATGGTAGGCCGCGGGGATATAAAGCGTGCGGCCGTCCGTCCTTTCTGGGGTATTCCGAATCATTTTATCATCGCTGGATAAACGTGACAATCGGAAAGTGTGCGCGCGAACGATTTGTATGAAAAACGTACATTAAAAATACAGGGCCGGACCGGATGTGAAGGAGCGAACGCTTCAAAAAAATCGTGTATTCCCGCTGATAATCATATATAATATTCACCTAAGGAGGGCTTTGCCCCGCGGACGGATGGTCCGCGGTCCCTCCCGGAAAAGGAGAAAGATGAGATTCGTCATACAGAGGGTCACCTCGGCCTCCGTCACCATCGACGGCAGCGTCCACGGCAGCATAAAGGACGGTTTTCTGGTGTTGATAGGGGTCGCCCAGACCGACACCGAGGAGCTGGCCGACAAAATGGTAAAGAAGATGTGCGGCCTTCGCATATTCGCCGACGAAGCGGGAAAGACCAATCTTTCCCTGGCCGACGTGGGGGGACAGCTGCTGCTGATCTCCCAGTTCACCCTTTACGCCGACTGCAGGAAGGGCAACCGGCCAAGCTTCACCGACGCGGGAAAGCCCGACATGGCGTCCCCCATGTATGAGCACATCATCGAAGAGGCGAAGAAGTACGTTCCCGTGGTGGAGCGGGGCGTTTTCGGCGCCGACATGAAGGTGGAGCTGGTCAACGACGGCCCCTTCACCATAGTCCTGGATTCCAGGGATCTGTAACGATAGTCAGGACGGAAAGCAGCCGTCCGCGAGCATACAGGAGAAAATATCATGAAAAGAATAACAGCCATATTGCTGGCTGCGGTGCTGGTCCTTTCGATGACAGCCTGCGGCTACGTACAGGTGGTCCCGGCCAACCAGGGTCAGTACTATCAGCAGACCCCCGCCCAGTCCCAGCCGGCTCCCGCCCAGACCACCCAGCCTTCCCAGAGCTCCCAGAGCCAGTCCGGACAGACCCAGACCCAGGTCCCGGCCCACGAGGGCAAGTACAAATGGGCCTTCTACTGGTACCTCTGCGGCTCCAACCTTGAGAGCGACGGAGCCTGCGCCACCTACGACCTGGTGGAGCTCTCCCAGGTCAAGCTCCCCGAGGACGTGGTCTTTGTCATCGAGACCGGCGGAAGCAAGACCTGGCGCAACAACTACATGAGCAACAGGAAGCTCCAGTACTGGGTCTACGACTCCAACGGCCTCTATCAAGTCTCCGAGAAGAACAACGCCAGCATGGGCGACGCCGAGACCCTGGGCGAGTTCCTTGAATTCGCAAGGGACAACTATCCCGCTGAGAAGACCGGCCTGATCTTCTGGAACCACGGCGGCGGCAGCGTCACCGGAGCGGCCTTCGATGAGCTCTACAACTACGATTCCCTGAGCCTTTACGAGATGTACGCGGCCTGTGGATCCGTCTTCGGCACCGATCCCGAAAACCCGCCCCTTGAGATGGTGGGCTTCGACACCTGCCTGATGGCGACCATCGACGTCGCCTACACCTTCAGCGACATCGCCCGCTATCTGGTCGCCTCCGAAGAGAGCGAGCCGGGCAACGGCTGGTTCTACACCCAGTGGGTCCAGGCCCTGGCCAATGACACCTCCATGGACGGAGCAAAGCTGGGCAGGGAGATCTGCGACGCCTTCGCCTACGGATGCCAGAAGGACGGCACCGCCGCCAACCTGACCCTCTCCGTGACCGATCTGACCAAGCTGGAGCCTCTGGTGGAGGCCTACGAGCAGTTCGGAGCCGAGGCTCTCACCAGCGCCATCAAGACCCCCGCCTTCATGTCCGCCTTCGGCCGCGCTGCCAAGAACAGCGAGAACTACGGCGGGAACACCAAGTCCCAGGGCTACACCAACATGGTGGACCTGGGCGACCTCGCCGCCCAGTCCTCCCAGATCATGGGAAGCTCCCAGGCGGTCATCGACGCCCTTGAGGACTGCATAGTCTACAAGGTCAACGGCCCCTACAGGGCCAGCTCCACCGGACTTTCCTGCTACTATTCCTACAACGGAGACCGGAAGGACTTCGGCAAATACGCAGATCCCGGTATCGTCATGAGCCCGGGAGACGCCTTCAAATACTTCTACGAGTACCAGCTCACCGGCACCCTTGGCCAGGCCGGCCAGGAATACATCAAGGAGCTGGTCTCCGGCGGCAGCGTTCCCTCCACCGTCAAGCCCTCGTCCCTGCCTCAGGTGGAGACCGTAAAGACCATGGGCTGGGAAGGCCAGGAGGTCAAGCTGGACAAGAAGACCGGCACCTCCTTCATCAACCTGGGCGAGAAGGCCGACGCGGTCCTCTCCTCGGTCAACTTCGAGCTCTTCTACATCGCCGAGGACCGGAACGTGATGGTCAACATGGGCTACGACAACGACATCCAGGCCGACTGGGAGCACGGCATCTTCGCCGACAACTTCCGCGGAGTCTGGGGCGGCCTGGGCGGCTATCCCGTGTATCTTGAGCTATCCAACGTCAAGGGAGACGAGTACAACATCTACTCGGTGCCCGTCCTGCTCAACGGCGATCAGTACAATCTGGTGGTAGCCTACGTCTTCGCCCAGGAAAAGTGGATCGTCCTCGGCGCGACCAAGGGCCTGGATCCGGTCAGCGGCATGTCCGCCAAGGAGCTGCGCCAGCTGGCAGAGGGCGATCAGATCACCGTCCTCTGGAAGCTCGCATCCTACTCCGGCTCCGACGACTTCGAGTACTACACCGTAGGCACCGTCACCTATGGCAAGGATACGGTCTTTGAAGAGGTCGACCTTTCCGGCGGAAAGTACGCCATGGTCTACGAGATGACCGACGTTCAGGGCAACGTCGCCATCTCCAAGCCGGTATACTTCGAGATCAAAAACGGAGAGATCTACACCACCATCGAATAGTAGTCAATAATGACCTAAACGTTATCATTATAAGCAGCCTTCGGGATCCCGGGGGCTGCTTATACTATATCTGCCATTGGCGGCAGCACAGGCTCCATTTGCGTCGTTTACGTATGATAACGCACGTTTATGATATATTTAAACTGTCTAAATGAAAGACAAAACAGGGCTGAAGGAGAAGCATGACGACCAAGAAAAAGATCAAAGAGGAATTGATGAGACTGCTTGAGACCTATTCCGCCGACGACCTTACCCTGAAGTTCTTCTGCTCGGAATCCGGGCTCAGCAAGCAGACCCTCTACAACCACTACTACTGCCTGATGGACGCCGTCGAGGACTCCTACAGGAGCGAGTTCGGAGAGAGGGTCATAGGCAAGGACGACTATCACAACTGGGTCGGCGGCTTTCTGGTCATCATGGGGTTTCTCAGCGAGCGCAGGAACGTGTGCCTTCACCTTTACTTCTCGTCCAGGCGGGAGGACCTTCTGCTCATGATCAGCCGCTACGGCGAGGAGCTGGTCAAGAGGGGCATCGAGGAGTGCGCCGGAGACAAGGGCGTCGTCATCAGCGACAAGGACAGGCAGTTCATGCTGAACTTCTACATGTACGTATTCATGGGCATTATCAAGGATTACTTCGACGGCCGGATGAAGGAGGACGTCGGATACATAGTCAGCCGCAGCAGCGCCATGATGCACCATCACATACGGACCTCCCTCGACAACCTCAAAGCGGTGGAAGAGGGGACTTTTGAAGGCCTTTCGGGCCTTCGCCTTGACAAAACACCTATTTAGTCAATTGCTTTTCCGTTCTCCCTGTCAATAGAATGTTTTTGAGCCCGGTCGGCAGGACGCGGCTTTTGAGAGCCGCGGACAGAAGACCGTTACTTCGTCATTCTTACGATAACTGAACAGGGGAGGCAAGCATGTTAAGGATAGTATTGTGCGACAACGATCCGGAAGACCTGAGATCCTACGAAGAGAAGATCCGCAGCGCGGTCGCGGACCTGATCCCCGATTTTGAGATCATCACCTACCGTACCCCCGAGAGCCTGCTCTTTGCCATCGACGACATAAGGGACCTGGCGGACGTCATGGTCCTGGACATCAGGATGCCCCGCACCGACGGCATCGAGCTGGCGAAAAAACTGAGAAAAGCAGGATATAAGAACGACATAATCTTTCTGACCCAGTCCGAGGAGGACATGCTGAGAGCCTTCGACGTCGGCGCCCTCAACTACATCGTCAAGGGCAAGACCAGCAGGGAAAGGGCTGCCTTCGTCATCAGGCAGGCAATCAGATCGTCCCTTGAGAAGAGGTCCCGCAACCTGCTCCTGGAGATCGGCGGCGAGATCAGGAGCATCCCGGTGGAGGATATCCTCTACATCGAGGTAAGAGACCATCTGATCATGGTCCATCTGGAGAAGGGCGGCCTGTTCTCCTTCAATTCGACCATGAACCGGCTGGAGGAGAAGCTGAGAAGCTACGGCCTCATCAGGGTCCACCGGTCATTTCTGGTGCCCCTGAGGCGGGTCAGCTCCCTGGACAGCAGCGAGGTGGTCCTGGACAGCGGGGACCGGGTGCCGGTGAGCAGAGGCAGGTACAAGGAAGTTAAGAAAAGGATAAAGGCAACGGAGGGTGACCGATAGATGAACGGGATCAAAGACAGTTACTACAGGAGCGTGATGGAGATCGTCAGCGAGATCGGCCTGGAAAATCTGACGGTCCGGACCATCTCCGCCAGGATGCGAGTCACCGAGGCGGCCCTTTACAGGCATTTTCCGGGCAAGGAGGTCCTGCTCAAGGAATCCTACGTCAGGGCCGAAAGGGAGCTCTGGGAGCATTTCATGAGGAGCCTTCTTATCAACGGGTTCTCCCAGAGGTCCTTCGAAGAGATCCTCGATACAGTATGGAAGGCGACCTTCGACTACCTTCAGGGGGATCCCGCCCTGACGGTCTTCATGCACCGCTACCGGGCGTCGTCGCTGCACACCAGAGACGTCCAGGAGCAGAGCATCCTGCGGTCCGACGCCTTCGCTCCGGTGTTCAGGATCTTTTCGGGGAACCTGGGAGAGCTTCCGGACAAAGAAAGGGCAGCGTCCTTAGACGCTGCCATGGAGATCTGTCTGGTATATATCAACAGGGTTCTGAGGGGAGATCTTTCAAGAGACCAAAGCACCGACGACGAGGCCTGCAGGTTCCTGAGCAGGCTGCTGTCGATGAGGACGGCTGCCTGCGGCTAGAGCCTACTGGGGCCTTCCCTCGGTGTATTTCTCGGCGAGCATCTCGGCCTCGTCCCTGGGGAGCCCCGAAGACGAGGGATCCAGGCCGTCCAGCCTCAGAGCCTGCATCATGGCCTCCATGTCGGAGGATACGTTGATCTGATCGCCGGATACCAGGGCGGAGTACTGCTTTTCCATGACGGAGGCGATGGTGTCCAGGTGAGCCGAGAGCTTCTCGGTGGTCTGGGCGGCGTCGGCGCTCTGCTGCATGGCGGTGTATCTGGAGATGATCTCCGCCAGCTGGGGCAGATAGTATCTCAGCAGCTGGACCGCGTCCGGGGTCTTCTCGGGGTCCCTTCTAAGGGCAGCCATTATGCGGTCCGCGATGGCGCAGACGTTCTCGCTCTTGGCCTTGACCTGCGGATCGATGATCTTGAGATTGGCGGTCCTGAGCCTGGCAAGGGCTGTCCTTCCTTCGGACATGAGCTTCGCGTCGCTTTGGCTCGGCCTGCGGACGGCGGAGCTTCCGCCTCCGTCCTTACTGCTGCCGGTGAGGGCGTAATAGACGATGAGCCCGCAGAATATCAGGATTCCGACGATCGCTATGGTCAGCAGGGTCGAAAGGAGCCTTCCCAGCAGGGGGGCGATGCTTCTAAGGATGATGATGGCGGCGATGCAGAGGACGATCCCGGTCAGGCCGCTCTTTGAACTTCTGTTTCTCATCTCAGACCTCCGTTTCAGTCTACATGATACGCGCGGCTTCGGGCGGCGGATCCGCACGAGGTCCCACACATATAATATAACGCAAAAATGGCCCTTCAAAAAGGCCATTTCTTTTATTTGCATATGCTAACTGCGGAGCATCCCCGCCTGCAGGTATTATCTTACCTTTTTATTATTCGTTCTGCAGAGGATGTAGTCCGCTGACACCTGGTAGTAGTCGGCCAGTTTGATGAGATGGCGGATGGGGAGCTCGTTGGCCCCTCTTTCGTAGCGGGCGTACATGGTCTGAGAGGTCCCCAGGACCTCCGCTATCTGCTGCTGGGTCTTCTCGTGTTCCTCGCGCAGATCCCGCAGTCTTTGTAAGTAAACCATTGTATACTCCATAATTAATTGATTATACAATGGTCAAAATTAAATTGTTGAAATTAATAAGTATCTGTACTAAAATAATGATTTATTAGTACAGATATTTACTTAATTCTCACGATGGATAATAAACGCTTAAGCATCATGTAAATAAACGTGACTGACAAACTCAGTTTTTCTTAATAAAGCGAAACATTCCTGCACAGGCTCCATGCCGCAAAAGCATACAGAGCCTTCGTTTCCGAAGATCGCATATGACCTTCCGCAGGATCGATCGAAAACAGGGGGAAAGAATGGCAGACATCAAGACCAATTACTACCGCGAGGTAATGGAGATCATAAGCGAGATCGGAGTGGAGAATCTGACGGTGAGGACCATCGCGAACAAGATGAATGTCACCGAAGCCGCGATCTACAGGCATTTTCCGGGGAAGAACGAGCTGCTGACCTCCGCCTATCTCGCCGCCGAGCATCAGCTCTGGAGCACCTTCATGAAGGAGATCCTGGTCAACGGATATTTTGCAGGGACCTTCGAAGAGGTGCTGACCACCGTCTGGGGCACCATGTTCGGCCATCTGCAGGACGATCCGGCCTTTACCCTATTCCTCGACCGCTGCAGGACCTCATCCTTCGATATCAAGGCCCTCGAAGACCAGAGCTTCCTGACTTCCTCCGAATTTGCCCCGATCTGCAGGATCTTCTCCCGGAATTTCGGCGAAGCCTCCGACAGGGAATGGACCCGTACCCTGGACAACGCCATGGAGTTCTGCATCTCCTATATCTGCCTTGTGCTCACCGGCGGCATGACCAGAAGCGAAGCCTCCGACAAGCTGATCAGCAGCTTTCTCATAGACGTCCTGCGCCTCGGATCCGCAAAGTGACGAGGAAGATTTTATGGCTTCGGGCTGAGCAGGATGTAAAGCGACGCAGTAGGGAAAATAGTGAATAGAAATCAATAATAGAGGATCGGGCTGACCTGCACCGTCGGCGGGAGCGCCCGCGTCGTGGTCCGCTGCAGCCTGAAAGAATAAAAACGATGAAGCGTCCCGACGGGTCCCCTGGATCCTGAGGGGCGCTTTTTTCATGCGGGCTGTCCGGCCTTTCGGTCAAGATCGTTATTGACTGAAGGCCCAGGGACCGTTATAATCTTAAATGCTATTAGCGCATGCTAACCGTCGGCCAAAGTTGGCCGAAGTCAGCCGAAACCCGCCGAAGCCCGCGATCTACGGGCAAGGCCTTTTATTAAGATCGTTAGTTAGCAACCGCTAATCGCGCAGTCCGATCAACTGATGACAAAGGAGGTCCCGATGACCATACTCATATCCCTTGCCGCCGCCGTACTGTTTACCGCGGTCTGCGGAGCGTCCCTGAGAAAAAAGCCTGTCCCTTATTACGCGGCAGCCCTTGCGGTATCGCTGTTTTTTGCCGCCGCGGGGATCGCGGGCCTGAGATTCCCGGCTTTCATCAACCGCTGGATCGTCCCGGTCTTCGCGAGGGGAGGCCTTGCGGGAGCTCTGTTCATCCTGGTCATGTACGCGGGAGCGGTCCCAAACGGCAGCAGGATCCAGAAGACCCTTCTGCCCATCAGGGGCCAGCTCTCCATAATCGCGTCGATCTTCGCCCTGGGCCACGGGGTCTACTCCGGCAAGAGCTACCTGATGATCCTTCTGGACAAGATGAGGACCTTTTCGCCGATCCAGCTGGCCGTCTTCACCTTCTCGATCCTGATGATCGCGGTGATGATCCCGCTGTTCGTCACCTCGTTCATGAAGATCCGCAGAAGGATGGACGCGAAAAAGTGGAAGAGGCTCCAGCGGGGGGCATACGTTTTCTACGGTCTGATCTACCTGCACATACTGCTGCTGATGCTGCCGAAGGCAATGCGGGGCGACGGGAAGTACGCCCTGTCGGTGGCGGTGTACAGTGCGGTCTTTCTCGGATACTTCGCCATGAGGGTGAACAAGGCCCTGGCCAGGAAGGGGAAGAGGAGCATGCTCCCGGCGGCTGCCGCAGTCTGCGCCATGGCGGTCTTCGCGGGACTTTCCTTTGCGCCCCTCATGCCGGGGGCTGAGGCCGAGGACCTTGCGGCTGACGTCTCAAAGGCAGCTCCTGCCCAGGCTCTCTCTCAGGACAGCGGTTCCGGAAATCAGGCATCTGCCGCGGCCGGCGAAAGCGAAAAGCAGGCAGGCGCCCTTGAAAGCAGCGGAAAGCAGGAAGCCGCGGCCGGGGAGTCTGTCCCGACGGCTGAACAGCCCGCCGGTGAACCCCTGACCTCGAAGGCTGAGGATCCCGCCGCGGAGCTGGCCGTGGCAAAGCAGGAGGACCCTGCAGCCGGCGTCAGCGCGGACCAAAGCAGTTCCGCGCAGCAGGATCCGGCGCAGAGCGCACTTCAGAGCGACGCAGCCGGACAGGATGCCGCGGAGCAGAAGGCTGCGCAGGATCAGGCTCCCGCAGCCCCGGCCGCTCCCAATACCCCGACCGAGCCCGCCAAAGAAACGCCCACCGCTTCAGAGCCCCAGTCTCCCGCAGCCCCGGCAGAGTCCCAGACCCCGGCTGAGCCCGCAAAGGAAGCCCCCGCGCCTTCAGAGCCCGCGCCGGCCCGCACCTACAAGGACGGCACCTACAGCGGCACCGCCGTCGGCAACGAGGGCAATATCACCGTCAGCGTCACCATCCAGGACGACCGGATCGCCTCCATAGCGATCACATCCTTCGGGGACGACCTGGAATACTTTGACCCGGCGAAGGAGGGCGCCTCGATGATCTCCAGGATGATCAGCGGCCAGACCTACAGCGTCGACACCATCAGCGGAGCGACCTATTCATCAAAGGGCCTGAGAGACGCGGTAAAAAAAGCCCTGGCCGCCGCTAAGAACTAAAAACGATACTCCCACAAGAAACACACCGCACGAAAAAAGGACTGAGCCCTCTTAAGCAGAGCCCAGTCCTTTGGTTTTCACAGCAGCGCGCGCTTTCCGCAGCCGGTCCGGCGGTCAAAAAGCGCCTCAGCCTTTTACATCATGGTCATATCCAGTCTCTTGTTCTCGTAGATTTCGCCTTCGATGATGGTGTATTCGCAGCGGCTGTAGTTGCAGAACGGATCGCCGTCCCAGATGCAGATGTCCGCGTCCTTGCCGGGCTCGAGGGTCCCGACCCTGTCGGAGATCCCCAGCAGCTTGGCAGGATTGACGGTGACGCACTTGAGGGCGTCCTCCCATGCCAGACCTTCCCTGATGCACAGTCCGATGTGGATGGGCAGGTTCTTGGTCAGGACGCTGGCGTCCTCGGTGAGGCAGACGGTGACTCCGGCCTTGACGAGAACGGCGGGGGTCATGACGCTGCGTCCCCAGACCTCCTGCTTATAGGGTCCGGATACCAGGGGGCCGATGGTGCAGATTATTCCTTTTTCGGCCAGCTTGTCAGCCAGCTTGTAGCCTTCGGTGGCGTGCTCGAGGGCGTATTTCAGGTGGAACTCCTCGCAGACCCTCATGGCGGTGGCGATGTCGTCCACCCTGTGGCAGTGGATGCGGCAGAGCATCTCTCCGCGGATCACGGGCACAAGAGCGTCCAGCTTGGCGTCGAACTTGGGAGCCTTGGAGGGGTCCTTCTCGGCGGCCTTGAGGGCGTCGGAATAGTCCTTCGCCTTGCGCAGGGTCTCTCTCCAGACCGCGGCGGTGCCCATCCTGGTCTTGATCTTGTTGCTCTGGGCGTAGAAGGACTTGGGGTTCTCGCCCAGGGCCATCTTCATGACCTGGGTCCCGGGGATCATCATGTCGTCGGGGGTGGGTCTGTTGGCCATCTTGAATGCGACTCCCTCGCCTCCGATGACGTTGGCGGAGCCGGGCAGGACCATGGCGGTGGTGAAGCCTGCTCTCCTGACCCAGTCGATGGCCATCCCTTCGGGATAGAAGGCGTCGATGACCCTGACCTGGGAAGTGATGGGATCGGTGCCCTCGTTGGTGTCCCCGCTGTTGGCTCCCCTCATCTGGGGCTCGCCCATGAGGGTGACGTGGGTGTGGGCCTCGATGAAGCCGGGCAGGACCCATTTGCCCCTGGCGTTGATGACCTTGGCCCCTTCGGGGACCTTCAGGTCTTCTCCTACGGCCTTGATCTTCCCGTTCTCTGCCAGGACGACAGCCTTCTTGTAGACCTTGCCGGTGCCGTCGTAAACTTTTCCGTTGGTGATAGCAAGAACCATTTTTACCTCCCTGCTTTCTTCAGCGATAACTAAAGCGGTCCGCCCTGCCAAGCTGCACGGCCTCTCCGCAACCTTTCTCATCATAAACTATACCACATAAATCATTTTACAAAAATGAAGATTTAACATATAATGTATGACAAAGTCCCCGGCGCGAGGACTTCCTTTTGGTGCGCCGGAAGATCGGAGAAAAGCAAAATGAAGAAATATATGAATCTCTACTGGATAATGATGGCCGCGACCGCCGCTCTGGCGCCGGTGTTCAGGATGCTCCCGGGCAGGAACTGGTCCTTTTACGTCATCCTGGCGGCTCTGGTGGCCGGATACGTCAATTACAAGGCGATGAACCACGTCATCGACAAGGGCAGAAAGATGAACTATTTCGACATGGAGGAGCTGAAGAACGTGGTCTACACCAGAAGCGGAAAGATGGACCCGGCGACGACTCCCAAGGCCCTGACCGAGGAGATCGAAAAGCTGCGCCTGATGCAGACCCAGAACTACATCTACATCATCATCGTGCTCCTGCTCGCCGCCCTGTACGTCAAGCACTGACCCCGTACTGTGATCGCAATGAAGAAAGATAAGACAAAAGAGATAAGCAAGGCCGGCGCCCGCATGCCGGGTCTCGCAGGCGCTGCCTTTGGAGCCTTCTTCGGGGCGGTGCCCTTTGCCATCGTGATGGCGGTCCTCGGAAGCCGGGGCTTCTACGCCACGCCCCTGGCTCTGCTGGTCCCCATCTCGGCTGCGACCTTCTACATCTCCATGAAGGGTCTCAGAAGGATCGGCTGGGCCCTGGGCTGCACCGGCTTTATGAGCATCTTCGCGGTGTTCAACATGTACGTGATCGCCCAGAGCTACATCCTGAGCAGGACCCAGGCCTGCATAGACGCGGCGGCGGGATACGGCGTGGCTCCTCTGGAGCTGGCCATGGACGCCGTCCTTCGCTGGGAGAACCTGAAGCTGCTGCTTCCCGGCATCCTCTTCACCTCGCTGGTGGTGGTTGCCGGTCTGTGCTTCTCATGGTCCAGGCTCTCAGCCTACGCGGACCTCACCAAAGAGGGAGCGGCTGAGATCAGGGCGGAGGAGACCCGCGCTGAAGAAGAAAAGCGTCAGGAGCAGGCAAAGGCCCTGGCGGAGAAAAGAAAGAAGCTCCCCGGAAGGCTGGAGCGGTTCGGGGCGGATCCCGACGCGCCCATCAGGCCTACGGGCGAATATACCGCGGCTCCCTATGATATGCAGAGGAAGTACGTCAGCGGCATTGGTATCGCCGTGATGATCCTCTTCACGGTCCTGGCGGGCTTTGCCCTTTACAAGGGGATCACCGCGGGCAGGATAAGGACCTGCCTGCTGGCTGCGCCTTCGCTGATCATGGTCTACGAGGGCCTTAGGATCGTCCGCTCCATCGCGAGGCGCATCCTGGTCAGCGGGGACAGGCTCACCTATGTCCCGGCCTTCGGGGCGAAGAGGGAGTTTACCTTCGACGACATCGGTGTCGTCAGAAAGGTCGAAGGACGCTGCCTGGTGGACGGAAGGCAGGGCGAGGGCCTGGCCTTCTTCAGCCTCAGCTGGGAGAACGGAAAGAAGCTCCTCACCGCAATGGAGGATTACAGGATAGAGATAAGAGAAGAACAGCCGGGCGCCTCGGTGCGCAGGGCTGACTGACAGGGGGAAACAATGAGCGAACTCATACGCTGCGACAGGCTGTGCAAGGATTACGGAGCCCAGCCCGTCCTGAACCAGCTGGATCTTTCGATAGAGTCCGGCAGGATAGTGGGGCTTTTAGGGCCCAACGGCACCGGAAAGACCACATTCATCAAGCTTCTGTGCGGGCTGCTCAGGCCCAGCTACGGGAGCGTCACCATCGGGGGCTATGCTCCCGGGCCCGAGACCAAGGCCATGGTCTCGTATCTTCCGGACAGGCTGTATTTCGCCGACTGGATGAGGGCGAAGGACCTGATCGGAAGCTTCGCCGATTTTTACTCCGATTTCAGCAGGGAGAGGGCGGAGGCCATGTGCGCGTCCCTCGGCGTCGCTCCCGGGCAGAAGATAAAGTCCATGTCCAAGGGCACCAAGGAGAAGCTGCAGCTGATCCTGGCCATGAGCAGAAGGGCGAGGCTCTACCTTCTGGATGAGCCCATCGCGGGAGTGGACCCCGCCGCCAGGGAGTTCATAATGAACACCATCCTCGCCAATTACCCCAGGGAAGCGACCATGATCATCTCGACCCATCTCATCGAGGACGTTGAGGAGATCCTGGACGAGGCCATGTTCCTTCAGGGCGGAAGGGTGGTCATGCACGACTCCGTGGCAAATATCAGGGCTCAGGGGAAGACCGTGGACGGTCTTTTCAGGGAGATTTTCAGGATCGCCCCGGTCTACGGGACCGATCTTGCGGAAAGGACCGGTGGCCGGGATGCTCGCTAAACTCGTCAAATACGATCTTAAGTCTACCTTAAGGACCGCGCTGGTCTTCTGGGCGGCAGCCCTGATCCTCGCGGTCTACAACCATTTCTCCGTCCGCTACATGTTCGAGGACGAGACCTTCGTCGGCACCCTCAACGGCGCCGTCATGGGCCTCTTCTTCACGGTGATGGCCTCCCTCGGGGTCGTGGTGCTCATACTGATCATCCAGAGGTTCTGGAAGGGCCTTCTGGGGGACGAGGGCTACCTGATGTTCACCGTGCCTGCCACGGTCCATCAGCTGGTGCTGTCCAAGGCCCTGAGCGCGACGGTGGTCAGCGCCCTGAGCGCCCTTACCGGGGCAGCGTCCATCATGATCATCATGCCTTCGGAGTTCTGGAACGACGCTCTTAGATTCATCAGGGCCTTTGAGGAGGAGCACGGCTTCGGCCTGACGGACCTGATCGTCATCGCCGTCTGCGCCCTTATATGCATGTGCTGCGCCTGCCTCATGCTCTGCTTCAAGCTCTACACCGTGATGTCCATCGGCCACCTGGCGAGAAGGCACAAGAAGATGCTGGCCCTCTTTTCCTGGTTCGTCATCAGCGGGATCGAGAACTACATCGGAGGAAGGATCTACCTGGCGGGGCCCGGCCTTATGACCCGTGCGGAGATGCTGTTCGATTCCCTGGCGTCCTCCTCGGGCTACACCGCGGCCTTCTGCGTCATGCTCTTTTCCGCGGCCGCTGTCAATCTGGTCGTCGGGCTGATCTACTACCTTTTGACCTGCAGGATCCTGGATTCCAGGCTGGATCTGGAGTAGTTTCACGATTCTTCACAGATTATTCACGGAATATTTAAGTTTCGTTTATTATGACCGTTTATTTTATGCTTGCCGGTGAATATCCGGCATGCTTATGTAAAGGAGATGTAAAGTCTTGATAGAAGTACGAAATCTGACCAAGCTCTACGGAGACCACGCCGCGGTCTCGGACCTTTCCTTCACCATAGAAAAGGGCCAGATCTACGGATTCCTGGGACCCAACGGAGCGGGCAAGTCGACCACTATGAACATAATGACCGGCTGCCTTGCCGCCACCAGCGGCGAAGTTAAGATCGGAGGCTTCGACATAGTCGAAGAGCCTCAGAAGGCGAAGAAGCTCATAGGCTACCTGCCCGAGCTGCCTCCCCTTTATCCCGACCAGACCCCCAAGGAATACCTGGAATTCGTTGCCGAAGCCAAGGGAGTCCCCAGATCCAAAGCGAAGGAGCAGATCGCCCACGCCATGCAGGTCACCCAGATCGACGACGTGCAGAACAGGCTGTGCAAGAACCTTTCCAAGGGCTATCGCCAGAGAGTCGGCATCGCTCAGGCTCTGCTGGGAGACCCCGAGGTCATAATCCTGGACGAGCCCACCGTAGGCCTGGACCCCAAGCAGATCATCGAGATCCGCGATCTCATCAGAGAGCTGGGCAAAGAGCATACCGTCATACTTTCAAGTCATATCCTTTCGGAAGTCCAGGCAGTCTGCGAGACCATACTGATCATCAACAAGGGAAAGCTGGTCGCCTGCGACACCGCCGAAAACCTTGAGAACTTCTTCTCCGGCAGGTTCGAGCTCAAGCTCACCGCCGACTGCGGAAAGGACAAGGCCCTGGAGCTGGTGTCCGCCGTGGAAGGCCTCTCTGTGGACGACGCGGATGAGAACGACGGAAAGACCGTCCTCACCGTCACCACCCAGAGAGAAGACACCGACCAGATCTGCAGGGAGCTCTTCTTCAGCTTCAGCGGGGCACAGACCCCGATCCTCAGCATGTCCGCCGCCAAGGCAAGCCTTGAGGACGTCTTCATGAAGCTCACCCAGGGCGAAGGCGAGGACGCCGCAGAGCAGGACAGCGCAGAGGAAGCCCAGGACCAGCCCGTCTCCGCGGAGGACGCTCAGGTCATAGCGCCCGAAGAATACAAAGAGGAGGCGTGATCCCATGAAAGCGATATATAAACACGAGCTCAAAGGCTATTCGACCAATATAACCGCCTACGTATTCGGAGTTTTCATCCTTCTGTTCGCGGGCATCTACACCATGGTCTATAATCTGGGCCATCAGGTGGTCAACTTCGAATTCGTCCCCGGGAGCATGCCCTATATCTTCCTGGTGGGCGTCCCCATCCTGACCATGAGGGTCATGGCCGAGGAAAGAAAGCAGAAGACCGACCAGCTGCTCTATTCCCTGCCCATCTCGATGAACAAGATCGTCTGGGGCAAATATCTGGCCATGCTGACCGTCTTCGCCATCCCTCTTCTGATCATCTGCGTCTATCCGCTGATCCTGAGGACCTATGGCAACGTCCCCCTGGCCACCGCCTATTCCACCATGCTGGGCTTCTTCTTCCTGGGAGCCGCCCTCATCGCCATAGGCATGTTCATCTCCTCTCTCACCGAGAGCCAGCCGGTGGCAGCGGGCCTGTGCTTCATCGTGATGCTGGTGAACTACTACATCAGCTCGCTGCTGAGCTTCGTCTCCACCACCGCCAGGACCAACATGATCGTTGTGACCTTCCTGGCCGCCGCCATCGCCTACCTGATCTACACCATGACCCAGAGCTCCACCGTGAGCCTGGCCTGCGCCGTCGCCATGGAAGCGGTCATCTGCTTCACCTTCCTGAGGAACAGTGCCTCCTACGAAGGCCTGCTTACCAAGATCGGGAGCCACATCAGCCTCTTTGACAGGTTCGAGAATTTCTACGAAGGAAGCTTTGATCTTACCACCCTGGTCTTCTACATCTCGATCATCGCGGTCTTCCTCTTCCTGTGCGTACAGTCCATGGAGAAACGGAGGTGGAGCTAATGAAAAAACAGTCTAAGAGCCTCCGCCTTGGCGGATACAGCGTCCTTGCCAGCGCCATCGTCATCGCCATCGCCATCGCGGTCAACCTTCTGGTCGGCGCGATACCGGCCAAATACACCAGGTTCGATACCAGCCCCAGAGAGCTCTACACCCTGGGCGATACCACTCAGATCGTCCTTAAGAGCCTTGATCAGGACATTGACATCACCTGGCTGGTCACCGAAGGCAAAGAGGACAAGAGCATCGAGCTCCTGCTTCAGGAGTACACCGACAGCTCGAGCCGCATCCATGTGACCAAGCAGGATCCGGACCTCAATCCGACCCTGGTGTCCAAGTACACCAACAACTTCTACGACAACAGCCTTGTGGTCCAGTGCGGCGACAGGGACAGGTTCGTGGATTTCTATGACATCTACACCATCCAGTACGATCCGGCGACCTATATGTACACCGGAGACTACCAGGTGGAATTCAGCGGAGAGAACGCCATCACCGGCGCCATCAACTACGTGACCAACGCCCAGCTGCCCAAGCTCTACGCCCTGACCGGGCACGGCGAGGCCGACCTTTCGACCAACTTCAACACAGCGGTCAAGCTGGCCAACGTGGAGATGGCGGAGCTCAACCTGGTCAGCAGCGAGGAGGTCCCCAAGGACGCCGACGCGGTCATGATCAACGCTCCCCAGAGCGATCTCACCGACGCGGAGATCGAAAAGCTCCAGGATTACCTTGCCCTCGGAGGCAGGCTCCTGATGGTCACCGGCCCCCAGAGGGACGGCAAGGCTCTGCCCGGCATCAACAAACTGATGGAGAAATACGCGGTCCAGGCAGTGGACGGCATCGTCATCGACCAGAACAGCGGGAACTACGCCAACAACCCGGCATACCTGATGCCGGAGCTGGTCTCCAACACAATAACCATCCCCCTGAAGAACGGGAACTACAGGGTCATGGTGCCCTTCGCCCAGGGCCTCGACGTACAGACCGCTTCCGACTCGTCCATACTGGTCAACAAGCTCCTCAGAACATCCAACAGTTCCTACTCCAAGCTGGCCGCCTTTGACATGACCACCTTCGAGAAGGAGGAAGGGGACATCGACGGCAGCTTCGCCATCGGCGTTGCCATCTCCCAGACCCTGGACGAGACCCAGGAGACCGAGACCAGGATCGTATGGTACACCTCCACCTATCTGCTCGACGAAGAGGTCAGCAGGCAGGTCGCCGGAGCCAACCAGACCATGTTCATGAACACCATCGGCTGGCTCTGCGATTCCGAGGACACCGGCGTGATCATCAGCGCCAAGAGCCTCGCCGACGAGAAGCTCAACATGAGCGCCTCGACGGTGAACATCCTGACGGTGCTCTTCGTAGCGGTCATTCCTCTCTGCTACCTTGCCATAGGCATCGTGGTCTGGGTGAGAAGGAGGCACAGATAATGAGCAGAGGCATGAAGCTCCTTATACTGGTCCTGATCCTCGCCCTGACGGGCTTCGGAGCCTGGTACGCTCTGGGCCACAAGCAGGAGGAGCCTGCCGAGGAGGACCCGGCCCAGGCTCAGACTGAGACCGAAGAGACGGTCTCGGTATTCTCGGTCGACCTGGACACGGTGACCGGCTTCAGCTGGACCTGCCTCAACCGGTCCGGCGCGGTCACGAGAGACGGAGAAAACTGGGTCTACGTGGACGCGGACGGCAATAAGCAGACCGCGGACAAGACCATAATGGACAAGCTGACCCTTGAGATATCCGACGTGCAGGCCAAGAGGGTGCTGGAAAACGTCACCGACATGAGCGGCTACGGTTTCGACGATCCGATCTGCGAGATCCACATCGATACCACCTCCGGCTCCCACGATCTGGTCTTCGGCGATCCCGCCAAGAGCGACAGCGAGACCTACTATTTCACCACGGGAGACGGAAGGGTCTGCCTGGTGGGAGGCACCATGAGCTCCGACTTCTTCTACAGGAACGAGGACCTGGCGCCCAAGGCCGAGTAAAAAATCACCGGAAAGATCCGGCACATATCCCGAAACAGGGAGCCCCTGCGGCAAATATGATTTGTCACAGGGGCCCTTTTGCGTTAAAATCTAGACATGATCATGTTTTCCTAAAAGCCGCGGAAGCATCCGCCGGAGGGACCGTATGAACAAAAGGATCGCGTCAGTTCTGCTGACTATACTGCTGTGCCTATCTCTCATCCCGTGCACAGCCTTCGCCCACAGCCAGGATCTTCAGTACGAAGAGGATCTGGCAAGGGATCTCAAGGCCCTGGGCCTCTTTCAGGGGGTATCGGACACCAATTTCGCTCTTGACAGGGCGCCTACCAGGACTGAGGCCATCGTCATGCTCATCAGGGTCCTGGGAGCGGAAGGCGAGGCCCTGAAGGGCGGAAGGAACCATCCCTTCACCGACGTCGCCCCCTGGGCTGACGATTACATCGCCTATGCCTTTGAAAACAAGCTGACCGACGGAGTCGCCCCCGACAGGTTCGGCACCGGCAGCGCCAGCGCGGCCATGTATCTCACCTTCGTCTTAAGAGCCCTCGGATATTCAGACCAGGGCGGGGCGGACTTCACATGGAACAATCCCTACAACCTGGCAGTCAGAGCCGGGATCCTGCCCGACACCGTGGATACCGAAGTATTCCTCAGGGCCGACGTGGTCCAGGTATCCTACGCGGCCCTCGGCGCGAAGCTCAAGGGCAGCGACAAGACCCTGGCAGACAAGCTCATAGACGCCCAGGTCTTCTCCAGATCGGACTACGAAGATAACATCGATCTTTCCAAGGTCGGCATAGTTTCCACCAGCGATCAGCCCCCCGCGGGAGTGATCCCGGTGAAGCCCGAAGAGCCCGCTTCCCCCGAAGCTCCCCAGGCTCCCGCAGCGCCTCTGGAGGTCCTCAACGCGAAGCAGGTGTTCGCCAAATGCTCCGACGCGGTCTTCTACATCGAGGTCTATGACTCCTACGGCGATCTATCCGCCACCGGCAGCGGCTTTTTCATCGGAGCCAGCGGGACGGCGGTTACCAATTACCACGTCCTCAAGGGCGCGTCCTCCGCGTCTGCGGTGACCAGCGACGGTACCAGCTACGACATCGAAGGGATCTACGATTTCAGCGAAGAGCTGGATCTTGCCCTGATCAAGGTGGGCGGAAGCGGCTTCCCGGTCCTTGAGATGGGAGATCCTTCCGCAGTGGTCGCGGGAGAAGACATATTCGCCATCGGAAGTCCCTTAGGCTACGACAACACCATCTCCCAGGGCATAATCTCCAACGCCAGGAGGACCATGGGAAGCGTGGACTACATCCAGTTCACCGCGGCCATCTCCTCGGGCAGCAGCGGAGGAGCCCTGATCAACGAGCACGGCCAGGTCATCGGCGTCACGGCGGCGTCCGACGTCTTCGGCGAGGTGGCCCAGAACGTCAACTTCGCCATCCCCGTGAATCTCATAGCCGGCCTGTCCTCCGAGACCCTGACCGATTTCAGTTCCCTTACCGTGATCCCCGAGGCCTACATCCTGGCGTCGATGGATGACGTGGAGCTTCAGGTCGGAGAGACGGTCACCCTCAACATCTTCCAAAGCTACGATTACGACGCGACCCTGACCTATTATCCCGCTGAAGACGAGATCGTCCGCAAGAGCTGGGGCGAGTGGAACGATCACTACAACGTGACCCTGAGCCTCACCGGTACCGCGGCGGGCTCCACCTCGGTCATCATCGTCCTGACCGACAGCAGCGGCCTTGAGATGGACGCCTGCGAGATAAGCGTCACCGTCACCCAGAAGGCGCCGAGACCCGCTCTCTCCTTCTCAAATCCCTCGCCTTCGGTAAAGGTCGGAGAAACGGCAGAGGTCTTAGTCACCCAGAACCTCGACCGGGAGATCATCGTCCACTACAACCTTCCCGATGACGCCTGCGTCAGCTGCGAATGGGGAGAATTCATCGACACCTTCAGCTGCCCGCTGTACATCACCGGAGTTTCCAAGGGCCGCAGCTGGGTGCAGATCGTCCTTTACGACGAGAACGAAAAGATGCTCACAACAAAGAACATATACGTTACCGTAGAATAGCAGGGCCGGAAAGGCCGGCACGGGGAAATGCAGAGCCCCGGGAGGATATCCATGGAACTTGAACGCATCATCGCCAACTTCAAAGCAGCGGGCTACAAGGTCACGTATTTTGAGACCGGAAAAGAGGCCGCGGACTATCTCAATCAGCAGGTGGACGGAAAGACCGTCGGCTTCGGCGGTTCGGTGACCCTGAAGGAGCTGGGCCTCGACCTGAGCCTCGCCGAGCACAACACCGTCTGGAACCACTGGAGGGTCCCCGAAGGGATGACCGCCGACGAGGTGAGAAAAAAAGAGGCGGACGCCGAGGTCTACATGTGCTCGGTCAACGGAGTCTCCGAAAAGGGAGAGCTGGTCAACATCGACGGCACCGGAAACCGCGTAGCGTCCAACCTCTGGGGACATAAAAAGTGGTATTTCGTCTTCGGGACCAACAAGATCGTCCCGACCCTGGCCGACGCCCTGGAAAGGGCAAGGACCGTCGCAGGCCCCCTCAACGCCAAGAGGCTGGGTCTGGACACCCCCTGCGTCAAGCTGGGACACTGCATCGACTGCAATTCCCCGCACAGGATCTGCAACGGAGCCTCCATCGTCTACAGGCCCATGGGCCGCGGCGACATGGAGATCGTCCTTATCGGCGAAGAACTGGGGTACTGATCTACCAGTTCCTCAGCAGCTTCCTGCCGTTGAGCTTTCCGTTCCATACCGAGTCGGTAACGACTACTTCGCCCGCTATGATTACGTGCTTCAGCCCGTCGCAGCGGGCGTTCCAGTTTTTGTAGTCGGCCTTGTCGATGATGGTCTCCGGGTCGAGGAGGCACAGGTCCGCGTCGTAGCCTTCCCTTACGAGGCCCTTGGACCTGAATCCGTAGACCGCGGCAGGCATGGAGGTCATGCGGCGGATGGCTTCCTCAAAGGTCATCACCCGGCGCTCTCTTACGTAGCGGCCCAGGACCCTGGGGAAGCTGGCGTAGGCTCTGGGGTGGGCGCCGATGGCTCCGGGGAACCACAGGCCGTCGGTGCCGATCATGGTCCTGGGATAGGCCATGATGCGCTCCACGTCCTCTTCGCACATGCCGAACTTGATCTCGCTGGTGGAAAGATCGTCGTCCAGGAGCACGTCCAGGAAGGTCTCGCCCTCGTCCTTTCCGTGGACCTTGGCGGCCTCAGGGATCATGAGTCCGGAGAGCTCCGGATGGCTGAGAGAGCCTCCGATCATCAGATTGCCGAACCTCTCCTCAAGGGAAGCTCCGGCGCACATGATCTCGACGATCTTCTTTCTTTCGGAGGGATCCTTCATCGCTTTGAACAGGTCCGCTTTGGCCATCGCCAGATATTCCTTGGGAAGCTCGCTGGAAAGGCCGGTGGAGCTTGCGGTGTAGGGGTACTGATCGAGGAAGATGTCCAGGCCTTCGGAGACAGCCTTGTCGATCATCTCAAGGGTCTGGACGGACTTTCCCCAGTTGCGGGGCTTGACCACCTTGTGGTGGGAGATGACGCAGCGTATGCCGGTCTCCCTTACTACGTCGATGACGGTCTGGACCGACTGGATGAGGCTGTCGTTCTCGTTCCTCATGTGGATGGTCACGTCTCCTCCGTATTCGGCCGCGACTTTGCAGAGCTCCCTGCATTCATCGGTGTCAGAAAAGACTCCGGGGTTGTATATGAGACCGAAGGAGATCCCCAGGGCTCCCGCCTCCATGGCGTCCCTGACATAGGCCTTCATCCCGTCCATCTCCGCCGGGGTCGGCTTTCTCTGGGCAAAGCCCATGACCGCGGTCCTCACCGTGCCGTGGCCTATATGAAAGGCAGGGCTGGGACCGAAGGCGTCGGGAAGGGCCCTGATATACGTGGAGAAATCCTTTCTCGTGGGCTGATCCTTGACGACTCCCTTGGCGCAGAGGGTGTCATAGACCCTTTTGCCCTCCGTCTCGAACTCCAGGGAGAGAGGCGCCATGGAGTGGCCGCACATGCCGGTGATGTCAGCGGTGATGCCCTGCTCCAGCTTATGGGCCAGGCCGGGGACGGTCTCCATGATGAAATCGTCGTGGCTGTGGGAATCGATGAAGCCGGGGGTCAGGGTCAGGCCCTTGGCGTCGATGGTCTGCTCCGCCTCTTCGGTGATCAGGGGAGCGATCTTTACGATCTTTCCGTCCTTGATCCCGACGTGGGAGTGATACGCGGGCATGCCCGTGCCGTCGACGATACGGGCGTTTCTTATTATCAGGTCGTACATGTTTCCTCCTTGCCGCTGAATGCGAGTGATATATTAAGAGGGGTCAGGACTTGAGATCCGCGAAGCTGAAGGGGACCACCTTCAGCAGGTCCGCCGGGGCCATCTCGATCTGGTAGCCTATCTTTCCGGCGCTGAATATGAAGCTGTCGAGAGCCTGAGCGCTCTCGTCCACGAAGGTGGGGAAGAGCTTCTTCATCCCGATGGGGGAGCATCCGCCGTGGACGTACCCGGTGAGGGGGAGGAGCTCTTTGGACTTCACCATCTCTATGTTCTTTTCTCCGGCGGCCTTGGCCGCTTTTTTCAGGTCCAGCTCCGAATCGGCGGGCATGACGAAAACATAGTGCTGCTTTGAGGCTCCCACGGTCACCAGGGTCTTGTAGACCTTAGACGGGTCCGCGCCCATGAGCCTGGCGGCCTCAACGCCGCTGACCGCCTCCGTATTGCCCAGTTCGTAGGTCTTGTGAGGTATCTTTTTCTGATCGAGAACGCGCATGGCGTTGGTCTTGAATGGCATAGTGCTCCTTTCAGGTGCTTTTGATACAGATGTATTATACAACAATTGAGGAGTTTTATTGTAACTGTTTGACATTATAACGATAACAACTTAAAATCGTATCCAAAGAAACAATGCTGCGCGGCTGCCCCGGCAGCCGGAAAGGATCATCATGGGATACCAGATAAAAGAACTCACTCATCCCCAGATCAAGGGGATGCTCAACGATAAGACCGTCGTAGTCCTGCCCATCGGCGGAGGCTCCAAGGAGCACGGCGGCCATCTTCCCCTGGGTACCGATTATTTCGTCACCGACTGGATCGCGGCCAGGGTCACCGAAAGGTGCGATGTGCTCACTCTTCCGACCCTGCCCTACGCGTATTTTCCCGCGTTCATAAAGTGGGAGGGCTCGGTCAGCGTCGCTCCCGATCATTTTACCGCCTACGTCGCGGATATCCTCAAGAGCTACATGAACTACGGGGTCCGCAAGTTCCTGATCATAGACGGCGGGGTCTCCACCCATCCTCCCCTTGTGACCATGTCCAGGGAGCTTATGAACAACAACGGTCTCTACGTCGCGGTCACCAACATCTCGACCCTTGCCTCCGACGTCGAAGCGAAGGTCTGCGAGCAGCCCAGAGGGGGACACGGCGACGAGAGCGAGACCTCGACCATGCTGGTGATCAGGCCCGACCTGGTCCACATGGAGAACGCCTGCGAGGAGTACAGCGAGGCCTTCCCCGGCACCGTGATCGGAGGGATCAGGCGCATAGACATGATGACCAGCATGTCCACTCCCAACGGCACCAACGGCAACAGCACCCTCGCGACCAAAGAGAAGGGCGAGGTGATCCTGAACGCCATGGTGGACAATATCTGCACGTTCCTGGACGAATTCGTGAAATATGAGGTGAGATAATGGCTGATCTGGATTTTGGTTTTGATCTTCTGGAAGGTTATCAGGGCGCTCCCAAGAGATATGTGAAGGGTGAAAAGGCCCGTCATTTCACCGCCGACGGAAGGCAGTACGTCGACTTCAACGAGATGAGGATCGTTCTGGGCCAGGGCAATGAGGCCTTTAACGAAGCGCTCTGCAAGGCCCTTCAGGGGGATACCTCTGATCACCGCTCCTCCGCTGAGGCCGAGCTCTACAGATACCTGAACGAAAAGACCGGCGGCATATTCAAGGCCTGCTTTCTCACCAGTTCAGGCTCCGAGTCGGTGGAATCCGCGGTCAGGATGGCCAAAAAGCTCACCGGACGGACCGAGGTCATCTCTTTCTGGAACAGCATACACGGCAGGACCTATCTGAGCTCCTGCATGTCCGGAGTGAAAAAGAGAAAGGTCGGCTATGGCCAGCTGGCTTCAGGGATAATCCATGTTCCGTATCCCAAGGATCCGGGCGAAGAGACGTCCCGCAGATGTCTTGAAGAGATCAAGGCCATATATGACAATGGTTCAGCCCACGACGCGGCGGCGGTCTTCGTGGAGCCCTGTCAGGGCTTCGACAACCGCTTCGCCTCGCCGTATTTCCTCAGGGAACTGGCCGACTGGGCGCACAGCGAGGGGATGCTGGTCGTGTTCGACGAGATCCAGTGCGGCATGGGCAGGTCGGGGTCGTTTTTTCTATACCAGCAGACTGGCGTAGAGCCTGATATGCTCCTTCTGGGCAAGGCTCTGGGAAACGGTCTGCACATCTCGGCGGTGCTCATGAAAGAGGCCCCTGAATTCAAGGACAGGGCGATCTTCACCGGAGGCTCGGGCAATGACGTTTTGGCCTGCACCGCGGCGTGTGAGGTCTTCCGCCAGCTGGAAAACGGCCTTCTTGACCACGTAAGAGAGACGGGGGACTATCTGCTGAGCAGGCTCAATGAGATCTCGGATGCTCCCAGGGTCGCCCAGGTCAGAGGCAGGGGACTTTCCGCCGCCGTCGAATTCACCGATCCCGCATCGTGCGACAAGGTCCTTCTGCATCTCACGTCCAAAGGTCTTCTGGTCGGAAGGAGCGGTTGCAGCATCTTCTTCAAGCCGCCCTACGTCATAGAAAAGGAAGACGTGGATCTTCTCGCTGGGGCATTGAAAGAAGGGATCTCGCAGTTTTAGGAAGCTCGGGCAGCAGCCGGGCCTTGCAGCAGATCCGAAAGGAAAGGATATCATGAACAGTCTTTTAACACATCCCGATATCATCAGAGCCGAGCAGATCCAGGTCCCGGAGGGCTGGGATCCCGCGATCAGGCTGTTTTCCATCAGGTACAGGTCTTCGGACTGCGAGGTGGAGGGCTTCGCGGCCTTCCCGCCGGAGGGCGAAAGTCCATGGCCCGCGGTGGTCTTCAACAGGGGAGGGAACCGCGAGTTCGGCACCCTTCGTCCGGGAGCGGTCTGCAGGTACGCCGCGGCGGGTTTTGCCGGCTTCGGCAGCCAGTACAGAGGCAACGCCGGAGGCACCGGCCTTGAGGAGTTCGGCGGGGCCGACGTGGACGACGTCATAAAGCTGGCGGACATCGCCCTGGAGCTTCCCTGCACGAGGAAGGAGGGCTACTATATGGCCGGCCATTCCAGAGGCGGCATGATGACCTACCTGGCAGCGGCAAGGGACAGCCGCATAAAGGCCGCCGCCATCTGCGCGGGGGTCAGCGACGCCAGGATCATGTATTACAGCAGGGAGGATTCCATGAAGCAGGTCTGCACCGAGCTCATCGGCGGAACTCCCGAGGAACTGCCCGCAGAGTACGACAGGAGATCCGCGACCATGTTCGCGGACAGGATCATCCCGCCCCTGCTCATCTGCCAGGGCACCGACGACTGGAGGGTCATCCCCGCCCAGGCCTATTACATGGACAGCGCCCTCGCTCAGGCAGGCAAGGATCACAAGCTCATCATCTATCCCGGGGCGGATCATTCCCTCAAGGGCACCGGAGCCTACGACGAGGTCATCGCCTGGTTCAACGCCCATCCGCTCTAAAGGACCAGGCGCCGGCTGCGGCACATCCGAAAAGAAAAGGAGGCATCATGGCTGAATATATCAACGAGACAGTAAAGATCATCGAGGAGAGGACCTCCTGCAGGAGCTTCATCCCCGATTCCGTCACCGAAGAGGAGAGGGCGGTCATCACCTCCGCGGCTCTCAGAGCGCCCAACGGCGGGAAGATGTCCAAGTTCTCCATCATCGACGTGAGGGATCCGGAGCTCAAGAAGAAGGTCGCCAAATGGTGCGACGACCAGCCCTTCATCGCCTCCGCCCCCTGCGTATATATCATCCTTTCCGACTTCAGCAGGTGGTTCCGCCTGTTCAGCCGCCACGTGAAGAGCATGGGAGCCCCCATAAACTTTCCCAGAGAGGACGAGATACTGCTCTGCGAGATCGACGCGGTCCTTGCCGCAGAGAACATGGTCATCGCGGCAGAATCCATGGGCATAAGCTCCTGCTTCATCGCGGACATGATCCTCAACTACAAGGAGGTCAAGGAGACCCTGAAGCTGCCCAAATACGTCATGCCCATAACCCTTCTGGTCATGGGAAGGCCCAAGGTCAAGCCCGCCAGGCGGAGCGCCCGCATCAGCGCCCCCTTCGTTTACACCGACTGCTATCAGGAGATCCCCGACGAGGAGCTGGACTCCATGGTCGATCCCCTGATACCGGTGGACGCAAAGGGCGAGCCCGTCATGACCGAGGACGAGTACATCAGGCGCTACTATATCAGGCGGCTGGGCAGCTGGCTGTCCTTCGACAGGGCAATGAACGTCAAGGAGATGTTCGCCGACTGGCTGAAAAACCCGTACATAGACTGAACGGTGCTGCGGCAGAAGCATCCGGGTCAGAGAAAAGAGGGAAGGAACGATGGATAAAAGAGAAAGATTTGAACACTACCTCAAGGGAGAACCTGTGGACAGAGTGCCAGTGGCGGTCTTCCACCATTTTACCGAGAGGAACGAGTGGCTCAAGGGCCTTGTAAATGAAGAGATATTTGAAAAGAATATCAACGGTCACAAGACCGCAAGGGAAAAGTTCGATCCCGACGTCATAAAGGTCATGAACGATTCCCTGATGATCATGCCGGTGGACGTGACCTTCATAGAGACCCCGGACGATCTTCTGAAGATCGAACCTCCCGTTTACGGATCTCCCTTCTTTGAGAAGACGAAGGAACTGACTCTGCGCGCCTTTTCCTTCTACGAGGGCTCCGAGGCTCCCCGGTATGTAACGGGATTCTCGCCTGCGATGATCCTCAAGACCGCGATGAACAGAGCCATCCCGGTGCTTCCCGGCACTGATCCCGCCCTGGTCCGCTTTGCGAAGGAAGCTCCTGAGACTGTCGCGAAGTCTCTCGATATCATCGCGGAAAGCGTGGCCGCCCTTGATGAGATGCTGATAAAAGAGTGCGGAGCGGAGGGGATCTATCTTAGCGTGAACAACCAGAACGGATATTTCCCCGGGGATATTTACAGGGAGTATATCGCACCGTCCGAAAAGAAGGTCCTGGGCCATGCCAACAGCCTTTCGAATATGAATCTTCTTCATATATGCGGCTACGCGGGCCTGGCCAACGACCTTGAACTCTACCGGGATTATGAAGCCGCGGCCTTCAACTGGGCAGTCCATGCGGAGGGTGTGTCCCTGAGCGAGGGCAGAAAGCTTTTCGGAGGCAAGCCCGTATTCGGAGGCTTCGAACAGGCAGGAGTCATATACAAGGGCAGCCGCAGAGAAGTGGAAGAGGCTGTTTTCAGGATCCTTGACGAAGCAGGGCAGCTGGGAGTCATGATAGGCGCCGACTGCACCGTTCCCACCGACATAGACGATACGAGGCTTGAGTGGGTAAGAAGGGCTTGCGAGAAATACGCAGAAGGCAGCAGATAGAGACCCGGTCCGGCATAATGAGAATGAAAATGACCTCCCCGGCATGAGGTGACCCCCAAAAGTTAGACTTTTGCTCCGGCGAGAGATCGTCGGAGTTTTTCTATGCAGCAAGCATATCTTTTCGGTATTCGACCGGACTTCTGTAGCCGAGAGATGCCTTGCTGCGTTTCTCGTTGTAATAACGTATATATTTATCTATTGCATCCTTGAGCTCATTAAAACTGTTGTAGACATGCCCATAGTACATCTCCTGTTTCATGATCCCAAAGAAGTTCTCCATCGGAGAATTGTCGTAGCAATTACCTTTGCGGGACATGCTCTGAAAGATCCGGTTCTTCCTGAGCTCATCCCTGTAGGCGTTCATCTGGTATGCCCAGCCGCGATCAGAGTGAAAAGTCCGTCTGTACTTGCAGTCACTGGTTACATCGATCGCTTTGCTGAGGGCAGTCATTATGCTTCCGGCTGAAGGCCTTTCAGAGACTCCATAGCTTACCACCTCCAGATTCCACAGATCCAGGAACGGATCAAGGTACAGTTTCTTGATCGTGACTCTTCCTTTCCCATCGGGCTCATAATATTTGAACTCCGAAGTATCTGTAGTGATCTTTTGGTGCGGGATACACGTCCCAAATCGCCTGTTGACCCTGTTTGGCGAGATCCTGCCTACAACGCCCCTGTATGTGCTGAATCTGCGGCTCTTCCTGGTGTAGGAAGTGACCTGCAGACCATACTTTTGAACTATACGCTGGACGCGCTTCTTGTTGACAACTATGCCTTGCTTTCTCAGCTCGCCCCACAGCCTCCGATAGCCATGATCCTTATGCTCTTCCCGTATCTCCTTGATCTTCTGAAGAAGCTGCGCATCAGGATCTTCACAGCCAAAGCGCTTTTGCCAATACATGTACGTAGACTTTGGAAAGCCAACTGCTGCGAGAATGTCCTTTAATTTGAATTCTCCTCGGAGGCTGTGGACGACTCTCGCAGTTCGTTCAGATGAGCTTCCTCCTCTAAACGCAGCCTCCTCAATTCTTTTAAAAACGCATTCTCTATTCTCAGTTTGAGATTCTCTTCCTGCAACTGCTTAAGAAGCTCCTTTTGATCATCAGAGTCTCCCTCTTCGATCTCGCGAATGATCTTATCTTTGTCCATAGTTCGTTTTCGCCCTTTCTTCTTGGGCTTCAAAGCGTCCGGGCCCGCCGCGCGATAGGCTGAGACCCACTGAACGATCCGCCCTGGATCGCTGATGCCGACCTTGAGCGCAAGCTCATCGTATGAGAGTTCACTTGACAGATACGATTCTACTGCATGAAGCTTTAATTCGAAAGAGTAGACTTGTTTCTCCCTGCTCCTTCTAAGGCTTTCTTCTCCAAAATGTCTGTATCTTGCGACCCACTCCTTGATCCTTTTACTTGATGGGATGCCGTACTTTTTAGCGAGGCTGTCATATCCACCTTGACCATTTAAGTATTCCATGACGACCATGTGCTTAAATTCATAACTATACTTTGCCATAACAAAACTGACCTCCTACAGTTAGATCATAGGTCTAACTTTTGGGGGTCAG